>ENA-OPWR01000237-OPWR01000237.1-human-gut-metagenome-genome-assembly--contig:-NODE-237-length-55854-cov-4.725013_pt1 | contig 55854 bp, 53 predicted proteins | sample MGYA00241507_ERZ502006 | MGnify/ENA primary metagenome ERZ502006 (study PRJEB25962, sample SAMEA2043041) | human gut metagenome | biome: human gut; feature: human-associated habitat; material: faeces...
ATTGCTTTGATGATAGCAGGTGCATCATTATTGTCATATACTTCTACTCCGAAAGAATTGGCAGATGGTTTGGAGAAAGCTTTTTCTAAGACTGAAAAATTAGGCATTCCAATACATGAAATGTCTGTTATTGTAATGATTGCTTTTCGATTTATCCCGATTATGTTGGATGAATTGAATTTATTGATGGATGCTCAGGCGGCCAGAGGTGCGAAGTTTGGAGAAGGAAGTATTATAGAAAAATGTAAAGGTGTCATAACATTGTTACTTCCATTATTTTTAATGACAGTTAGAAGGTCTTCAGACTTGGCAATGGCAATGGAGGCAAGAGGATATACAGGAAGTACAGAAACATCAAGAATGTATCCGCTGGTATATGAGCAAAGAGATATTCTTGCATACGTTATTATTATAATATATTTTTTGTTATTTCTATTTTTGAAAATAATTATGCATGTAATTTAATAAAAGAAAAAAATAAAGAAAATACAAAAGAAAAATATAAAGTAAATTATTTTTTTGCGGAAGACTCTAAAATAAACATAAACGAAATATTAAAAAAATCGTTTTTGTTGTCTTTGAAAGCTGAAGGAAAAATGTAAGAAAATCGCCTAAAATTATAACTAATTTTTGAAATGTATGTTATAATTGTTATAGGCGATTGCTTAAAGGGAGGGATTAAATGTATAATACATTACCAATAAGCAATCAAAAGACAAAAAGTTTTAGAGTAGGTCTTTATATAAGGCTTTCTAGGGAAGATGGTGATAAAGAAGAAAGTTCTAGTGTAACAAATCAAAGAGAGATTTTAAAAAGGTATGTGTCAGAACAAGAAAACTTTTTTATAGTAAAAGAATATGTAGATGATGGATATACAGGAACAAATTTTGATAGACCAGGTTTTAAGCGAATGATAGAGGATATCGAGGCGGGAATAATTGATACTGTTATTACAAAAGATTTATCAAGACTTGGAAGAGAAAGATTAGGAGTAGGTCATTATACTGAAATATATTTTCCAGAGCATAATGTTAGATATATTGCACTTCTTGATAATATTGATACCTATTTTGATGCAGGAATGAATGATATGGCACCTTTTAAAGGGGTAATAAATGACATGTATGTTAGAGATATTTCTAAAAAGATAAGAAGCTCTTTAATAGAAAGAAAAAAGGCAGGAAATTTTTTAGGAGTAACAGCACCGTATGGATATGAAAAAGACTCAAACAATAAATTTCATTTAGTTATAAATGAAAAAGAAGCTGAAATTGTAAAAAGAGTATTTAGATTATATCTTGAGGGAAATGGTCTAACAAGAATTGCACAAATATTAACAAAGGATGGAGTACCAGTTCCTGGAGAATCAAGGAACATTGGTAAAACAAGAAAAACTGCATTATATAGTTCTTGGAAACAAACGACGATTAGGAGAATACTAGATAATAGAGTGTATTTAGGTGAACTTGTACAATTTAAAAGAAGAAAAATAAATTATAAATCTAAAAGAAGAATAACAGTACCAGAAGAAGAAAGATATATATGTAAAGGAACACACGAAGCTATTATTGATGAAGAAAGTTTTAACGCAGTACAAAACATATTGAAAAAAAATAAATCTTTTAAAGGTACAAAACACGATTATTTATTTAAAGGTCTATTATTCTGTAGCGAATGTGGTGCGAGACTAAATGTGACATATTCAAATTATGCATTAAAAAAATATGGAGAATATAGATACACAACCATTTGTTATAGTTATTCAAGATTATATAGCGATATTTGTACAAGGCATTCGAACAGCATACCAGAGCTAGAAGAAGTTTTAATAAAACACATAAAAGAAGTTTGTAGCAGATATATTAACGAAAATTTACAAGATGAGTTAATAAATATGGCTAAAAAACAAAAACAGCTTGAATTAAAACAAATAAGCAATGAAAAAAGATTAGAAACATTAGAACAAAAAATATCAGATATTGGATTATATATTAAAAATCTATATATGGACAAAGTAAAAGGCGTAGTAAGCGAAAATGATTATATATCTTTAGTAGCAGACTTTACAAAAGATAAAGATAACTTAATAAAAGAAAAAGAAGAACTAATAAAGATTATAAATAATCAAAAACCACAAATTAATGAAACTGCTAAAATAGAAAGACTTGCAAAAGATTTTTTATCATTAGAAAGACCTACAAAGCAATTACTAAATGAATTGATAGAAAAAATAACAATATCTGAAAATAAAGAAATAAATATTTATTTTAAATTTAATAAATTAAATGAAATGAAAAAAATAAAAAAGAAAATAGCATAAATAAAAATGAAGTAGCTAGTAGATAGTGTTTAAATATATTTTTAACACACATATCACTAGCTACTTCGTATTTGAATTTGTCTAAAGCAGTCATAGCTTCTGGTACTAATTTCTTGTTACTTGAGTTTGCCATTGTTTTTTCACCTCCTGTAATATTACACTAGAAAAAACTACTGCTTTTTCTAATACTATCATTTGCAAAAAAGAGAAAAATAAACAGGAAATTTTTAGAAAAAATAATAATTTAAAATATTGCAAATTAGAATTTTTATATATATAATAAGATACGATCAAAAGAGGAGTGAAAAATATGTACAAATTAGTAGCAGTTGATTTAGATGGTACAATGTTAAATAGTTATGGAATTGTAACAGAGAACACAAAAAATGTAATAAAAAAAGTTATTGAACAAGGAACAGAAGTAATTATAGCATCTGGAAGACCAATAGATTCTATAAAAACAATTGCAAAAGAAATAGGAAGTAATAATTATTTTATTGCAGGAAATGGTGCTCTTATTTATGATATCAAAAATGAAAAAACAATATACGAAAAATATATTACAAAACAAAAAGTATTGGAAATAATAAAAATATGTGAAGAAAACAGTATAAGTTACAATGTATATACTGACAAAACAATATTAGCAACATCATTAAAATATAATGTTTTATATTATTACAAAGAAAATTTAAAAAAAGAAGAAAATAAAAAAACAAACATTAATATAGTTAAAGACATGTATGAATATGTAAAAGAAATGAAAGAAGATAAATTTTTAAAAATTACAGTATGTGACGATAATAAAACAGTATTTAATTATATAATGAAAAAATTAAAAAAAATAAATGGAATTGAAGTTTTAGATGTATCACATATGTCAAGAAAAGTTATAAGGCAAGGGACTGAAGATATTCCTATAGAATATTATTATACAGAAATTTCTTTATCAAATGTAGATAAATGGGATGCTATAAAATTTTTGATAACAAAACTAGAAATAAAACCAGAAGAAGTCATAGCAATTGGAGATAATATAAATGATAAAAAAATGATAGAAAATGCAGGTCTAGGAGTAGTAATGCAGGGAAGTACACCAGTAGTAACAGAAGTTGCAGATTATATTACAGATAGTAATAATGATGAAGGCGTAGCTAAAATATTACAAAAATATTACAAGAATATTAACTTTTAATTACAGTTAAGAGATTAGATTGATTTTAGGTAATATTTGAGGTAAAATTAAATAAAAGATTGTAAAAAAATATATACAAATAAATTTTAAGGGAGGAATTTGTCATGGCAACAAATCCAATGCAAAGAAAAGCAAGAAATTCATTTTTATTAGGAATGTTAGTAATGGTACTGATTTCAGGAGTAGTAATAGCATTTTTATTTATTCAATTGATGAATAAAAATAAAAAAGAGCAAGAAGAATTAAAAGCAAGTGTAAAAGCTTATGTTTTGAATAAAGATGTAAGCTCGGGACAAGTTATCACCACAGATATGTTAAGTCTACAAACTGTTAATAAAAATTTAGTTCCAAGTAATGCAACAAGTGATATTACAATGATTCAAAATTATGCATTACAAGATAAAGAGGGAAATGACATATATACAAAATATGATAAAAACAATAATCCTAAACTATATATTAATAAAAATAATAAAGAATATGAAGTACAAAAAGAAGATGAAACAGATAATTATTATATAATAGGTTCAAATGATTCAAAGGAATATTTAGAACTAAATAGTGTACCACTTATAGCTAAAGTAACAATGAAGAAAAATACACTTTTAACAACAGAATTATTAAGCAAAGGTGATAATCAAGTACAAGATGATGTTAGAAAACAAGAATACAATATGATAGTTTTACCAATAGATTTAGTAACAGGAGACTATGTTGATATAAGAGTAATGTTTCCAAATGGACAAGATTTTATTGTAGTAGCAAAAAAAGAAGTTGAAATACCAACTATTGGTACAGCTGATTCAGAAGATACAATATGGATGAATTTATCAGAAGATGAAATATTACATATGAGCTGTGCAATTGTTGATAGTGCACAAGTAAAAGGTGCTAAAATTTATGCTACTAAATATACAGAAGCAGGAATGCAAAAAGCAGCAACACCAACTTATCCAATAAATGAAAGTACTTCAAAACTATTACAAAGTGATCCTAACATTCTAGAAAAAGCAATGACAGAAATTAGAACAAGATATGGAAATGGAAATAGTGCAGAAATTAGAAACAATTATATTAATAGTTCAATCAACAATCAAGGAGAACAAGCACAATCAAACTTAGAAACAAAAATGGAAGAAAGTGTAACGAATTCTAAAAATTCAAGAAAAGAATATTTAGATTCATTATCTGGAACTACAAAAGAATAATATAGAAAAGGAGAAAATACATACATGAAGAAAATAGGATTTATAGGAGCTTATGACAAAACAGATTTAATAATATATATAGCTAAAATACTAACAACACTAAAAAAGAAAGTGTTGGTAATAGATGCAACTACAAAACAAAAAGCAAGATATGTGGTTCCAGTTATAAATCCTACAAAAATGTATGTAACTGAATATGAAGAAATTGATATAGCTGTTGGATTTCCAAATATAGAAGATATAAAAAGATATTTGGGATATTCAGAAGAACAGAATTTGGATTATGACATAGTTTTAATAGACACAGACAGTATAGAAGGATTTAATATATTTAAACTAGAAGAGTCATTTAAAAATTACTTTGTAACATCATTTGATGCATATTCACTAAAAAAAGGACTAGAAATTTTAAGTGAATTAAAAACTGTTGTAAGTTTAACAAAAGTACTTTTTGCTGAAGAAATGTTAAAAGAAGAAGATGATTATCTTAATTTTCTTTCACTAGGATATAAAATAATTTGGAATGAATATAGAATATATTTTCCAATAGAAAATGGAGATTTAAGTGTAATATATGAAAACCAAAGAGTTGCTAAAATAAAATTTAAAAAATTAAGCATACAATACAAAGATGGATTAGCTTATATGTCAGAAGAAATATTAGGAGATGTTAGCGAAATGACAATAAGAAGAGCTATTAAATTGATAGAAAAAGGAGTATAAAAATGTCAGTTGTAACATTTTGGAATGATGGAAGAGAACAAACAGGTAAAACGCTATCTATAGCAGCTATTAGTACATATATGGCGGTAGAACATAACTATAGAATATTAATCATATCAACAGGTTATAGAGATGACACACTAAATCAGTGTTTTTGGAAAGAAAAGAAAGTTAAAAGAAATTTCGGGCTATTTGGCCCAAATACAAATGAAATATTAGAAGAAGGAATTGTTGGTTTAGCTAAAGTAGTAAAAAGTAACAAACTTTCTCCAGAAAACATTACAAATTATACAAAAATAATATTTAAAGATAGATTAGAAGTATTACAAGGATTTAGAGGGGAAACAAGTGATTATGACGAGCTAGAAAAAACATATCCAGATATTATAAACTTAGCTAACAGTTATTATGATTTAGTTTTTATAGATTTAGACAATGAAATGAATCCTAGCATTAGAGAAATGATATTAGCCAATTCTGATTTAATAGTTGCTAACATTAGTCAAAGATTAACAAGCATTGATAGATTTATGGAAACAAGAAAAAACACACCTATATTAAATTCTAAAAAAACATTGTTATTAATAGGAAAATATGATAAGTTTTCAAAATATAGCATAAAAAATATTACTCGTTATATGGGAGAAAAAAATAAAGTATCAACAATACCATATAATACACTATTTTTTGAAGCTTGCGAGGAAGCAAAATTACCAGATTTAATTTTTAATCTTAGAAAAATAGATGAAGAAGATATAAATGGATTCTTTTTATCAGAAGTAAAAAGAACGTCAGAAAATATTATGTATAGATTACAAGATTTAGCAATAAAAAGGTAAGGAGGGAAACCTAAATGACTATAACGAACATTGTGTTAACATTAGTAGTTTTATTATTTGCAGGATATGCAATGTATTATATAATAAAGAAAAAGAAAACTGCTAAAGTAGAAACAGCAGTAGATGTAGATGATAAAACATATACTATAGATGTAATGACAGAATTCGTAAAAAAGAGATTAGATGAAATAACTAAAATTAACTTATATGATATAGGTCTCTCTGAAGAAGAATTAAAGAGAAGAAAAAACAAGAAATATGAATTAAAGAAAGCTTTAAAAGGATGTACATATGGAGATGTTAACGACAAAAGATACATAAAGGAATTAATATTCGATTTATTACAAAAAGAATATGGAGTAACAGAAACAAATATATCAAAAGCTATACCTTTTGATATCCCATCACTTTTAACAGCACAAGACAAATTCGATATTTTAATTTATGCATACAAAAAAGAATTTGCATATGAAGCATTAACAGAATTAATCAAAAAATATGATTTAGCAGAATTAAAATATATAGAAGGAGAAACAAAGCCTTCTTATGTAATTACAAGTGATGAAATTGAAGATATATATGAAAAAGAAAATATAGTATTATCTTTTTCAGACAAATTAAGTGTTGTTGTACAAAGAATATATCAACATTACAAAGGATACAGTAGCATTGATGAAGTAAGAGATATGAATATAGATGGTGTTTCTGGTGGTGTATCTGGACTTCCAGAAAGTTTTTTGAGCCAAGTAGCACAAACTGATAGCGATTACTTAAACCAGGTATCAGAGCACAAGGTACCAAGAGCATGTGATAGTATTTGGATATTTTTCCAAGGTAAATCAATTAGGTTAGCATTTTTATCTTTTGGAACAGAAGCAGAATTAAAAAGAGTATGTCAAAACATTTACAAATATAACAATCCAGGACAATTATCTGACACAAATGGTTATAAAATAAATGAAATGAAAGATGGTTCTCGTGTTGTTGTTGTAAGACCAAGTTTCTCTGAAACATGGGCATTCTTTGTAAGAAAATTTGACGTAAAAAGAGCAACATTAGAACAATTAGTAAGAGACAAAGGAAAAGAAGATACTATAGAATTATTAAAATTCTTAGTAAAAGGAGCTAGAATTACAGCCATTACAGGTGAACAAGGTTCTGGTAAAACAACATTACTTATGGGAATGATTGAAAATATATATGAAACAATGAATATACGTGTTCAGGAAACAGCATTTGAGTTACACTTAAGAAAAATATATCCAACGCGTAACATTTTAACATTCAGAGAAACAGATACTATTTCAGGACAAGAGGGATTGGATGTTCAAAAGAAAACAGATGGTTCTGTTAATATCATTGGTGAGGTTGCAACAGACCCCGTAGCATCTTGGATGATTCAAGCAGCTCAAGTTGCATCTAAGTTTACATTATTTACTCACCACGCAAAAACATTTCCTAACTTAGTTACAGCACTAAGAAACTCGATGCTTAGAACTGGTGTATTTACAGACGAAAAAACAGCGGAAGAACAAGTTGTACAAGTTCTAAACTTTGATGTACATCAAGTAAAAGACTTTAGAGGAAAAAGATACATAGAAAGAATTACAGAATGTATTCCAATTGAAAGCAAAAGTGAATATACATTTGATCATAGAAAAGAAAAAACATTAGAAGGAAAATTTGATAAATTCTTTGATAATGCTACAAGATTTTTTGAAAAAACAACAGATAAAAAATTATATACATATAGAAACATTTTAGAATATATAGATGGAGAATATGTTATAACAAATCCAATAACTCAGACAAACTTAAGAGAAATGAGAAATAATATGAGTGAAGCTGACGTAGAAGAATTTGATAAGTTTGTAGAAAAACATTGGGGAAATAAATTATCTGAGAAGGAAACTGTAGAAGTATCTGCAACAGTAGAAAATAAACCAAAAAGAAGAGGTAGAAAACCAAAAACAACACAAGCATAATATGAAAAAATTATGTAATTGAGCTAAAATAATGTAGAATAAAACAACAAAAAGGAGGTGCTAATATAAGTGAGTAACCAAATGATATTATATATTATGGGTGGATCAGCTGTAATTTTAGTTATAATAGTACTTATCTATTTTATATTATCTAAAAAAATGCAAGGATCTGAATATAGAAAAATTCAAAAATTGCAACAAGGAACAAAACAAAAGAGCTTTTCAACAGAGGTACTATTTCAAAAATTATACTTAACATATATAAAAATTCCATTTATAAAAAGATATGCATTAAAAATTAGAAGAAGATTGGAAATTATTAATATAGATGATGAGTATAATACAAGAAAAGGAACAGCTAAAATTTTAACAAGAACACTTGCTATAGTAGTGCCTGTTATGATATTAACAATTATGATTTCATCAAAAAACTTTTTATTAATGTTTATATTATTATTGTTTGAATTATTTATGATAGATACATTAATAGATGGTTCTGTTGATAAAATTGATAATAAAATATTAAAAGAACAAATTGATTTTTTCTCTGAAATAAGACATGCATACCATGAATACAACATGGTAGAAGAAGCAATATATCAAGTATCGCAAGATGATGAAAAAGATGTATCAAGACAAGGAGAAAAAATATATGAAATATTAATTTCTGATGATCCAGAAATGGAATTAGAAAAGTATTACGATATAGCTCCAAATAGCTTTTTAAAAGAATTTGCAGGAGTGTCATATTTAACAAAAGAATTTGGAGATAGAAAAGTAGATGGAGCATCATTATATTTAAAAAATGTTAATAATATTACACAAGAAATGCAATTAGAGATATTAAAAAGAGACAAATTAAATTATGTTTTTCAAAGTTTATCTGTTATTGCAATAGCACCAGTATTATTATTAGAGCCTTTGAAGAATTGGGCGATTTCTAATTTCTCATTTACTGCTAGTTGGTATCAAGGAAAAGCAGGAATGATCGTACAAATGCTTATATTATTAATTACTTTTGTATCTTATGTTTTAGTTAGAAAATTAAAAGATAATGGTTCAACAGCCATAGATACAAGAACAGAAAATCCTTGGCAAGAAAAATTGTATAAAAAGAAACCTATAAAAAAAATAGTAGACTTGTTTATACCTAAAAAAGGTACTAAAGAATATAGAAAAGTAGTGCAATTACTAAAAGATGCAGCATCTCCACAAAAAATGGAATGGTTATTCATGAATAGAATCGCAATTGCAATTGTTACATTTTGTGCTTCTATAATTATATTTACGCAATTACATGTAGTAGCGATCAATTACATATATACAGAGCCGACAACAGATTATAATATTATAGGCGGATTATCTGAAAAAGATGAAAAAAAGGCTATGGAAATAACAAAACAAGATAATATTATATTAGATCAATATAGAGGAAAACCAAAAACAACACAAGAACAAATAAAAACATCTGTACAAAAATTAAAATATTACGAAGGAGCAGAATCAACTGAAATAGATAAAGCTGCTGAAAGAATTTATAATAAATTGCATGTTATTAATACTGAATACGTTCAATGGTTTGAATTACTATTAGCATTTGTTTTTGCAGTAATAGGATATATGGCACCACTTTGGATATTAGTATTCCAAGCAAAGATGAGACAATTAGAAATGGAAGATGAAGTTATGCAATTCCAAACAATTATACTTATGCTTATGAGAATTGAAAGGGTTAATGTTGAAATAATTCTTGAATGGCTAGAAAGGTATTCTAACATTTTTAAAGCACCAATTACAAAATGTGTTAATAACTATGAAGCAGGAGCATGGGAATCTTTGGAAGCAATGAAAGAAGAGGTTAACTATGTACCAATGATAAGAATAATTGAAAGTTTGCAAGCAGCAGTTGAGAAAATACCAATAACAGATGCTTTTGACGAATTAGATTCTGAAAGAGATTACTATCAAGAAAAAAGAAAAGAATCAAATGAAAGATTAATTAAAAGAAAAGGTATGATAGGTAAAGCAATAGGTTTTGCACCAATGGTATGTTTGTTTGTAGGATATTTAATTATACCATTAGTATTTATTGGATTAACTAGTATGTCAAGTTCTTTTAGTTCTATGACAGCAACAACTACTAAATAGACAAGGAGGACATAAAAATGGAAAATGCAACACGAGCTCTAACTATGGCAGGAGGAATATTAATAGCATTAATGATTTTAGGAGCATTGTTTCTTATGTTTAACAATTTATCAAGTTATCAAAACCAAAATGACACATCAACTAAAAGTACACAAATAGCAGAGTTCAATAATCAATTTGAACCATATAATAAAGATAAGCTTACGCTTATGGAGTTACACAGTGTTTATAATAAAGTAAATAGCAACAATACTAAAAATCCAGAATATAAAATAGAGATGATTTATGAATTTAATTCTAATCACGAAGATGGAAATTTAAAAGAAAATTTCAAAAGTAATTTTACAGCAATAGAAGAGGCAGAAAAAATGAATAGTACATTTAGCTGTATAAATATAGAATACAAAGGTGTTGATGGAAGAATTAGCAAAATAGTATTTAAAGATACTACCCAGGAGGTAAAAAGCTGGGTTAGAGTTAAAAGAAATTAGGAGGTAAAGCAATGGAAAATGCATCAAAAGCTTTAATTATGGCAGCAGGAGTGCTAATAGGAGTATTAATTTTATCTTTAGCTGCGTTTTTATTTCTAGATTTTGGTGCAACTTCTGAAAGTGTATATAGCCAAATGGAAAGTCAACAATTAACACAGTACAATGCACAATATACAGTATATAGTGGAAGGAATGATATTACGATATATGAAATTATTTCTTTAGCTAATTTAGCGAAAGAAAATAATGATTATTATAAATATTATACTGATTATGAAGATGTATATAAAGTACAAGTATTCTTTCCGAAATATCAAAATTTACAAGACGAATCATCAAATGAAAAGCAAAATTTAATTAATTTATATAATGCAGTAGATAATAATGGCAACTTGATAACAAAATTTAAATGTAAGACCATTGAGTACCATGATTCTGGAGGAAGAGTAAGATTAGTGAAATTTGAAATATAAAATTCATATATTTATTTTGTGACAAAAATCTTAAAAAAACTTGAAGAATAAAAGTATAAATGATATAATAAAAAGGATTTATGATGAAAAAAATAGCAATATTTTTATTAATAATAATAGGTATAGTATCAACTATTTCTTATTTATATTTAAATAGTATTAATAATCAAAGGATAGCTCAAAAAGAAAATATAAAATTTGAAATATATAAAGATGAAGAAATAACTGGAGCTGAAGTAACTACTTTAATTAATAAAGCAATTAATTCAAATCAACAAAATGAGATAGAAAAAGATAAAAAAGGTAGATATATAGATAATGAAACTAATTCAATAAATATAGATATTAAATTTATAGATGATGATGTTACTTATAATATAGAAAAAATTTATAATAATGGAATGGACAAGTTCTTGACATATTATAGAGATATAAAGTTTAAATGTGTAGATGTTCAATATCATGATAAAACACAAAAGATTAAATATATGTTGTTTGAACAAATTACACAATAAAAATTAGTTATTAATATTACTAGGAAAGAAACTAGTATAAAAATATATAAGAAAAAACAAAGGAGGAATTTTTATGGAGAATGCATCAAAAGCATTAATTATTGCAGGAGCTATATTATTAGCTATACTATTAATATCATTAGGAATAATGATATTCAATCAAGCACAAGATACAGTAAACAACAGCGGAATGACACAAGCTGAAATAACAACGTTTAATAATAAGTTCTTGAAATATGAGGGAACACAAAAAGGGTCAGTTGTAAAGTCATTAGTAAATGAAGTTATAGCAAGCAATGCTGATTCTAGTAATCCAGTAGTTAAAGTAAACGGAGCTGGTGGAGGCATAACAACATCTGACATTGATACTACAGCTACTTATACGGTTGCATTAGAATATAATTCGAATGGTCGTGTTGCTAATATTACTTATAGTACTAAATAGTAAGGAGGGATACTATGGAAGAAAACATAGCAGATGCATTAAAAATGGCAGGTTCAGTTTTATTATTTGTTATGGGACTTTCCATAGCTATTCTAGCCTTTTCACAAGCTAGAGAATCAATGGATATTGTTCTATCATATTCTGATAGAGAATCATTATCAATAGAAGGAAATCCAAGATTTTATTATCTTTCTAAAGATAATGACACAAGCAGGTATGTGGGAAAAGAAACAATCATTCCAGCTATATATAGAGCATATAAAGAAAATTATAAAATTGTATTTAAATTTCCAGATGATTATTATTTATTTAAACAAGAAGTAAAGAATGCTAAAGGTTTAAACAAAGAAAAAAAAATAAGCACTTTAGATTTAGCTAATCAATCACTTTCAAGTGATTTAGCAAGTAGGCAATTTTTAAATGGAATTATCTATGGAGATTTTGAATATGAAAATGAAAAATCTAAAAATGATTATATAAATAAATTTAAAATTACCCCAAACGATATTAGTTTGTATCAATATCTTACAGAAAAAGAAAGTACATATAAGATTAAAGAATATTTAGGTACTTATTATATAGAAGATGTTAATGGAACAAGTGAAGTAAATGCTGTAAACAAAACAGAAAAAAGAGTAATAACTTATGAATTTGTGAATCGATAAGTAAGTATAATATATTTAAAATTTATGTTATAAGTATTAGATAAATAAAGGAGGAATAAAAATGAGTGATACTTTAATAACAATAATTGCAATAGCACTAGCAGCAGTATTAATGTTTGTATTTCCACTAATGACAATGTCTGATAGAACAGATGATGTAGCACAATTAACAGTGGAAACAGCTACAACAGAATTTGTTGATACAGCAAGATCAACAGGTAAAATTACAAAAGCTAATTATGATAAATTTATAGAAACAATAACCTCAACAGGGAATACTTATAATGTAGATATGGAAGTTCAAGTAAAAGATGATAACCTAGGTAAAAAAGTTTCACAAGCGACTGCCGATAAAATAGGTGAAAATGTATATTATTCTGTTTATACTTCACAAATTGAAGAGGCTATTAATAGCAAAAATGCTGCATATTTTTGTAAAGAAGGAGACATTGTTTCTGCAAGTGTAAAAAACACAAATCAGACAATTTCACAACAGTTAAAGAACTTTTTTTACACAGTAACTGGAAATGATTCATATACAATTGCCGCTGAACATGCAGGAGTAGTTACAGCCAATGGAAAATAATAAATAAAAGATATAAAAGGGGATAGCTTGTAATTGTAATATTGCAAGCTATTTAAACTAATATAATAAAGAAAGGTATAAAATATGAAATTACAAGGGTTAGCTGTTATAGCAATTATTATCATATTACCAATGAGTATTATATTGAGTTCATATTCACAAAGCCAAATAAAAACATTACAATTACAAACACAGTATGATTCTAAATTGCAAAATGCTACATATGATGCAATTAAAGCATTTCAATTGAATATGTCTAATAGTAGCACATCAGACTTGGCAAATTCTAAGATGCGTGACATAAAAGCATCAGTTAATACTTTTTATAACTCATTAGCAAGTCATTTTAATATGGTTGGATATGGAAAAGATGTATTACAAAATTATGTTCCAGCAATTGTATATACTCTTTATGATGGATATTATATTTACTCCGCTTATGATAATACATTAGCCGCTTATGATAATACATTAGATGCAGAAGATAAATTTGACAAAAATGCAAGTTATAAGAATGGGGAAAGCATATATGGATTAAAACCTTATATATATTATAGTTGTAGATATAAGCCAAACGATAATAGTGATTTTGTTATAACATATTCTTTAGATAGCTATATTACAATACAAGGAATCATTGATCGGAAATCCTGTTAATGAGTCAGGTTATTTATTAACAGGGGTGAATAAAGATAATTCAAACAATTATACATATAGAGGAGTAGAAATTCTGAAAGAGGAGTCAATAGAAAATTTAAAACAATATGTATATGAAGCAGGTGCAACACCTTCTTCAGGTGAAGGAAAAATAATTTTGGTAAATAATAATTTAGCAGGAAGTATTAATAAATATTTTTGCAGAAAATTAAACGGAGTTAAATATTATATTAAAGAAAACAATGGAGTATTTGCAGTAATAAATGATACTATTTATAAACAAAGTGATATATCTGAAGATAATATAAAAAATAATACCAATGCTATAAAATATTATGAACAAGCATACAATATTAAAAAGTTTATAGGAGACAATAGAACTTTACAAAATTTAAAAGTTGAAGATGCTGTTGATAGTTTGGGCAATAAATATACTACAGAAACATATTATAATTATGGCAAGATATTTGATGAACTTTTTGATACAACAGGAACATATATTGAAGACTCTAATTCTAATTTTAATGCTCATAAATTACAAGTTATAAAAAATTCAATAGAAAGCAATTTAATGGTAGCTATAGCAAATTATAATAATGTATCAACTTCGGGTGTAAATTTTCAAATGCCTAAATTACAAGATTATGAATGGGAGCAAATAACACAAAGCATTTCAATGATTACATTTCTTCAAGGATTAAACATAGGTGGGAAAATTTATAATGGACATGCTATTGTTACTAATAATAATAATGAAGAATATGTTTCAGAAGATTCAATTTATATTTTGGATAATCATTTGAATACATATTATAAAATAACAGATCCAGATTTGTTAAATGGTCATGACTTGTCTGCTCAAAATGCTACAGGAATACTGAATAGTGATTTTGAAAGAAGGACAGCAACAGCTACATATGGAACTGATGAATCAAAGATGGAAAAGACAATTTATTATTACCCAAAAACAGAGTTTGCTTCTTATAATTCAATTATAAATGATAATGGAAGTAGTAATAAAGAAGATGTTTCAGAAGATGTTTCAGAAGATGTTTCAGAATATGTGAATACGTTAGCAAAAAAACGGAAGCGGAAATGGATATAGATTAGCACAAATTTATTATATAGCATTAGGAAGAGAACGTTATGGAATGTATAGAGTAACAAACTTTTTTGAAGATGTTCAAGAAGATTTGAACAAAAAAGGTTATTAAATAAAAATGAAGGGCTAAAACAAAAAATGAAAAAAATAAACAAAGATTATTTAATATCAGCGGTACTATTTATTATAATAATAATTATTAGTTGGAATTTTATAAAAGGATTTAATTCATATGATACATATAAAATGTATCAATTAGGATATGTAAAATACGCAAAACAATTATTTTTTGCGGATGGAAGAATATTTTCAGGTTTTTATATATTAATAGCTCAATTGTTTAATATACTTGAGGAAGATTTATACCATTTTTCCATTATTCTATGTATTATTATTGTTGTTGGAAATATAATTTATTTTAAAAAGTTGTTGTTAAAAATATCTGATAAGAAATTAAATGACTATTTAATGTCTATATTAGCATTCATTACAATATTTAATTTTTCGTATGTAGATAATATGAGATTTATAGAAATGCCAATTATTGCATTAAGTATATTTTGTTATATGATAGCAGCTAAAAAAGCAGTAATAGATAAAAAGAATATGAAAAGTTTGGTATACCTTTTAATTGCAGTATTTATGTATCAAGCAACCATAAACGTTTTTTTTATAATGACTATATTTTTGTTATTACAGAAATATAAAACAATTGATAATCAAGTTATATTAAAAGCAATTAAGATTTTAGCTTTAAGTATAATTCCAATTATTGTAAATTATCTATATATGGAGATATATGGAAGCTTGTTTGTTTATACAGAAAGAGGAATGATAAATATTAAAATGATTCCTTTGAAGTTTATTGATAGCATGCTTACTTTAGTAAATGTATTTATTTATTCGAAAAGTGTTCTGCCTAAGTATTTTTATTGTATAATGATAGTAATTAATATAATACTACTATTCTTGCTATTATTTAAATATAAAGAAAAGAAAATTTACGATACATATTATTCAATAGTTGTAATACTAATAGTTTCTTTTTTTTCATGTTTACCAGTTATATGGTTTTTTACTATTGAAGATATAAATTCTTCGTTATCAGGTAGATTGTTTTGGGCTGTTGGTGCTACTTATGGATTTATGATGATACTGGTATATTTGAATACAGATTTAATAGAAAAAAATATATATAAATTTGTATATATCGGATTAATACTTATATATGCAGTTGTTTTATATTATGGCATGAATAATGTAATGAAAGAAGAAAGAGCAAAAAATGATATGGATAGAAGTATATGCTATATGATTAAGGAGAATATTGAACAATATGAGAAGATTAATAATTGCAAAGTAGACAAATTAAAAATAAAAGTTGATGTAACATTTGAAGGATTATCAAAAGATAATGAAAAATTTAGCAAAGAAAGAAGTTATATAATGTCAGGGATGTCAATAGGAAAATTATTAGAATTTTATTGTGGAATGAAGATGGTTATTCAATATATACCTGAAAAAGTAATCAATTTTAAAAAGAATATAGATTTTTATTATGAAGAAGATATAGCTTATGTGTATATGAATATTTAGATAATGTATATAAAAATAAAAAAAGTTAATACTAATAATAGCAAAAATTAAGGAGAATTTTATGAAAAGAGTCTTAAAAATGCTATTATTAGTATTTTTTTTAATTATTATATATGTATATACATTATTAATAGAATCAATACCAAATGAATTAGTGATATTTGAGGGAGAAAATATTTCAATGAAAACATTATTAGGCATAACAATAAAAGATAAAAATAATCAAACAATTGAAGTATCATCTAATAATGGAAATTCATTAAGTAATGAAACTGGAAAGAAATCTTTAGAGGTTAGTTTATTCAATAATATATTATTAAAAAACGTAGATGTAAGTGTATTACCAAAAGCTACAGTAATACCAGTGGGAAAGATAGCAGGATTAAAATTGCATACAAATGGAGTATTAGTAGTAGGAATGTCTGAAATAGAAGGACAAGATAAAAAGAGACATAAACCATATGAAAATACAGGAATAGAAGAAGGAGATACAATAATAAAAATAAATGAAACAGAGATAGGATCAACTAATCAATTAATAGAAACTGTAAATTTATCAAAAGGAAATAGTATACAAGTAAAATTTATTCATGAAGAAGAAACAAAAGAGTGTAGTATAACACCTGTACAAACAAGTAGCAATGAATATAAATTAGGATTATGGGTAAGGGACAGTGCAGCAGGAGTGGGAACAGTTACTTTTTATGAACCATCAACAAAAACATTTGGAGCACTTGGTCATGGAATTACAGACATTGATACAAATGAATTAATAAATATTGCATCAGGAGAATTTATAACTACCAGAGTACTAAATATTACAAAAGGAGAAAGTGGAGAACCAGGAAAGATACAAGGAACAATAGAAAATCAACAAAACATAGGAACAATTAGCAAAAACAGCAAATTTGGAATTTATGGAAGAGTAGATAACTTATCTAGTTTAAATGTTGATACTTCAAAGAAAATGGAAGTGGCTTTAAGGAATGAGATACAACTAGGAAAAGCAACAATTTTGTGCAGTTTAGATAATCAAAAACCACAAGAATATGAAATAGAAATACAGAAGATCTATACAGAAAACAATTATGATAACAAAAGCATGCAAATTAAAGTAACTGATCAAAAATTAATTGAAAAGACAGGAGGGATAATTCAAGGAATGTCAGGTTCACCAATTATTCAAAATGGGAAATTTGTCGGAGCTGTAACTCATGTTTTGGTGAATAATCCACAAGAAGGATATGCTGTATTTGGAGATATTATGTTAAAACAATCAAAATCTGTACAACAATAATTAAAAGTTCATAAATAATTTATTATATGAGTGTCTAAAATTAAAACAAACAATTGATAAATGAGACAAAATATCACTATAGGTAAAAAAATGTAAAAATATGCAAAAAAATATTGCATATTTTTTTTAATGATAGTATAATGAGCATAGCTTTTGTTAAGTATACAGAAATAAAATATTCAAATTTTAGTATTTTGGGAGGTGATAAAATGGAACAAGAGTTATTGAAAAAGATATTAAAAGAAGTCGAAAAAATAGGTGAATTATCTAATAAAGTAGATAGATTAGAAAAGAAAATAGATAAGATAGATGAATTAGAGGTAAAAGTAAATAAAATAGATGAGTTATCAGCCAAAGTAGATAAAATAGATGAGTTATCAGCTAAAGTAGATAAAATAGATGAATTATCAAATAAAGTAGATAATCTAGGAAAAGAACTAAAAGATTTCAAGAAGGAAGTATATCAATTATTTGAAAAGAATACGAGAGAAATAGCAACAGTCATAAATCAACTATCAGAAAGTATAAGTACAAAAAATCATAGAAATTCTGAAGAAACAAAGCAAAGATTAGAAAAAAATGATAAAGAACATAGAATTTATGAAGCACAAATAGCAAAGTTGCAATTGACCACTCAATATTTAGAAGAAAAAGGCAAAAAATTAGCATAAAAAATACACATATAATGTGTATATATGTGTATTTTTAGCTAATTAGCATAGGACCTATTTTAGTTACTGTACCAGCACCAAGAGTCATGACTATATCATTTTGTTCAATATTATTTTTTATGTATGAAACACATTCATCAAAATCTGGAATATATTTTGCTTCCTTACCTAAAGAATTTATTTTATTAACTAAATCTTTAGAACTAATTCCATAAATATTTTTTTCTCTAGCAGCATAAATATCTAAAACAATTATATGATCGAATGAAATTAAGGCATTTGCAAAATCATCTAATAAATTTTTTGTTCTACTATAAGTATGAGGTTGAAAGATTACCCAAGATTCATGATATTTTTTATTCTTTAAAGAGTTAGCAGTTGCTTTTATTTCTGTTGGATGATGACCATAATCATCATATACACTAGCTTTTTTGTCAATTTTTCCTTTATATTCAAATCTTCTATGAGCTCCTGTAAATTTCGATAAAGCAACTTTTATATCAGAAATACTAATACCATATTCTATTGATAAAGATATACAAGCCAAAGCATTTAAAACATTATGAGTTCCAGGAACAGATAATTCTATAGTATCTAAAAATTTATTATTATGATATAAATCAAATTTAGCAAAACCATCTTCATTAAAAGATATATTTTTTGCTGAAAAGTTGACATTTTCATTTTTTATTCCATAAGTAATTGCTTTTGCTTTTGTATAATTTGGTAATTCTAAGCAATTAGAATCATCACCATTTATAATTAATAATCCATTATCTGGCAATAGTTTTGTATACTTAATAAAAGCATATTTTATGTTATCAAAAGTTTTAAAGTAATCTAAATGGTCATTATCAATATTTAATATAATTTCAGCTTTTGGACTAAATTTTAAAAAACTTTCTACATATTCACAAGCTTCAATAATAAAGTGCTCACTACTTCCTACTTTATAATTTCCATTAATTTGTTTTAAAAAAGCACCAACTTGAATACTAGGATCTTGTAAACCTTCTAGAAAACAAAGAGAAATCATAGATGTAGTAGTTGTTTTTCCATGAGTTCCAGAAATACAAATAGTATCTTGATAACAACGAGTTAATTCACCTAAAAAATCAGCTCTTTCAATAGTTGGGATATGTAATCGTTTGGCTTCTAACATTTCAGAATCATCTTGTTTTATAGCAGCAGAATAAACTACAGCATCAGATTTAGCAACATCATCTAAAGAATGACCAATTGTAACATGAATTCCTAGATTATTTAATTTATTTGTTGTTTCAGATTCAACCCAGTCAGAACCAGTAACATGAAAACCAAAATTCTTTAAAATTGCGGCTATTCCACTCATGCTAACTCCACCAATTCCGATCATATGAATATTTTTATATTTTTTTATATTATCTATATTTGGCATTTAACTACACACTCCTCTTATATAACGTTTCAATTATATAATTATATCTAGAAAATTTCAATAGTTTATTAAAAAATATAGTGTAATATATGCTAAAAAAATATAAAAGGTGAAATGTTTTATAAAAAGTAAAAATAAAATTTAAAATTTTGTAAAAAAAAGAAGGAAAAACTTTTTTTATGAAGAATAATATAATTGTACATAAGATTAAACGAATATGTACAAAATATATTTAAAACTTAAGGAAGGCGGTGCACGCAAAATGCAAATAACAGATGTACGTTTAAGAAAAGTAAATTCAGAGAACAGAATGAAAGCTGTTGCTTCTGTAACATTCGATAACGAATTCGCAGTTCACGATATTAAAGTTATCGAAAGCCAAAATGGATTATTTATAGCTATGCCTAGCAGAAAAACTCCAAACGGAGAATTCAAGGATATAGCTCATCCAATCAATGCTGAAACTAGAGAGAAAATTCAAAAAGCTATTTTAGAAGCTTATGAAGCTCCAGAAACAGAAGAATCAGCAGAATAATAAATAAAAAGCACTTTTACTAGTGCTTTTTTTGTTATTGCCTATAACCTTTTTTGTTGTATTTTTTTAAAAAGCTTGAAAAAAAGCAAGAAACAAGATAAAATAAATAATAGTTTAATTAATAAGTAAGGTGATAAAATTGTTTTTAATTGCAGGATTAGGAAATCCAGAGGAAGATTATAGCAATACAAGGCATAATATGGGCTTTGATACAATTAATAAATTAGCAAGACAATATAAAATAGAAGTTAATAAAAATAAATTCAAAGGATTATATGGAATAGGAAATATAGAAAATCAAAAAGTAGTGCTTTTAAAGCCACAGACATTTATGAATCTAAGTGGAGAGAGTATAAAAGAAGCAATCGATTTTTATAAAATACAAAAAGAAAATATAATAATTATATATGATGATATGGATGTAAAACCAGGAACCATAAAGATAAGAAAAATAGGAGGTCCAGGCTCACATAATGGAATGAAATCAGTTATCCAAAACATCAAAGATAAAGAGTTTACTAGAATAAGAGTAGGAATAGGAAAACCAGAAAATAAAAGTGATATGATAAAATATGTAATAGGAAATGTTTCAGAAAGTGATAAAAAAATACTAGATGAAGCTACTACTATAGCTAAAGATGCTGTTATAGAAATTTTAGAAAATGGTGTTGACAAAGCTATGAATAAATACAATTAAAACATAAAAAGGAAGGTAAATATGACAGAGTTATTAATACAAAAAAATCAAGAAAAAAAACAAATTGCATTAGTAGAAAATGGAAAATTAATAGAATATTATGAAGAAGATAATGAGACAAATAGAAGAGAAGGAAATATTTATATTGGAATAGTAAAAGATATTATAAAAGGGATGCAAGCAGCTTTTGTAGATATTGGAACAGAAAAAAACAGCTTTATACATTTAAAAGATATCTTACCAAAAATAGATGAAACAAAAGAAACGCAAGATGAAAATATAAAAATTTCAGATATAATAAAGCCAAATCAAAAATTATTGGTTCAAATAAAAAAAGATAGTAACGAAAAAAAGGGTGCAAGAGTGTCAACACATATTAATTTACCAAGTAAATATATAGTATTAATGCCTAATACTGAAATTATTACAGTTTCTCAAAAAATCGAAAGTGAAGAGGAGCAAAAAAGACTAGTTAAATTAGTAAAGGAAAACTTAGAACAAGGAAATGGAGCTATTATAAGAACATCTGCACAAGGAAAAGAAAAAGAAATTATCGAAGATATAAAAAATATTCAAAATAAATGGAATAAAATTATTGAAACAGGAATTAATCCTAATCAAAATAACCCAAAACTATTATATAAAAGTGAAGATATTATAGATAAAATGTTAATGGATATGACAGATAAAGAAATATCAATAAAAAGGGGAAAAGATATATTTAATACTTATGGCATAAATAAACAAATCGAAAAAATTCAAAATAGAAAAATATGGCTAAAATGTGGAGGATTTATAACAATAGATAAAACAGAAGCATTAACAGCTATTGATGTAAATACAGGAAAATATACAGGAAATAAAAGTTTAAGACAAACTATTTTAAGAGTAAATCAAGAAGCAACAATAGAAATAGCTAAACAACTAAGATTAAGAGATATAGGTGGGATTATTATTATTGACTATATAGACATGAAGAATCAAGAAGATAGAGAAAAAGTAGAAGAACTTCTAAAAGAGGAATTAAAAAAAGATAGAACAAAAACGCAAGTAGAAGGTTTTACAAAATTAGATTTAATGGAAATGACAAGAAAACACATTTGTAGCCACAAAGAATGAGACAAGAGGGACAGGTCTTAAATGTCTCATTTATATGTAAAGAGTAATATTTAAAGTATAAGAAGTTATAAAATAAAAATGAGACATTTAAGACCTGTCCCTCTTGTCTCATCTCAGAAAGGAAGAAAAAATGAACGTAGGATTTGTATCACTAGGATGTAGCAAAAATTTAATTGATACTGAAGCAACTATTGGAAAATTTAAGGAAAATAATTTTAATATTGTGAATGATGAGAAAAAAGCAGATATAATAGTAGTAAACACATGCGGTTTTATAGATTCTGCTAAGGAAGAGGCTATTAATACTATTTTAGAAATGGCAGAGTATAAAAAAGGAAGATGTAAATATTTGATAGCAATGGGGTGTTTAGTTCAAAGATATTATGACGATTTAATAAAATTACTTCCAGAAGTAGATTTATTTATAAAAATAGATGAATATAATCAGTTATGGGACAAAGTAGAGGACTTAGTAAAAAGAAATATTGTAAATAAATCGGAAACTAAAGCCATAACAAAAATAACAGAAATTCCACAAATGCCAATGTTTGAACAAGGTGAATTTTTGGATAGAGTTGTTACAACTGGTAAAAATTTTGCTTATTTAAAAATTGGAGAAGGATGTAGTAATAATTGTACATATTGTGCAATTCCATATATAAGAGGGCCTTTTGTTAGTAGAAAAAAGGAAGATATTTTGCAAGAAGCCAAAGAACTTGCTAAAAAAGGAATTAAAGAGCTAATTGTAATAGCACAAGATACAACAAAATATGGAGTAGATTTATATGGCGAAAGTAAGTTGGCAGAATTGTTAAAAGAATTAAGTAATATTAAAGAAATTAAATGGATCAGATTTTTATATTCATATCCAGAAGGAATTACAGATGAATTAATTGATGTAGTATCTTCTAATAATAAAATTGCGCATTATTTTGACATACCAATTCAACATATTTCTGATAGAGTACTAAAAAGAATGAACCGAAGAACAAGTAAAAATAATATTACAAAATTAATAGAAAAAATCAGAAATAAAATACCAGATGTAACATTGAGAACTAGTTTAATTGTAGGATTCCCAGATGAGACACAAGAAGATTTTAATGAGTTATTAGAATTTGTAAAAAAAGCCAAATTTGATAAATTAGGAGTTTTTATGTATTCAAAGGAAGAAGGAACACCTGCTGCAAAATTGCCAAATCAAATTCATGGAAATACTAAAAAGGCTAGATATAGAAAAATAATGGAACAACAAAGTAAAATATCGAAAGAAAACTTAGAAAAAAAGATAGGAAGAGAATATGAAGTTTTAATAGAAGATATATCTTTTGACAAAAAATATTATATAGGAAGGACGATACAAGACGTTCCGGAAATAGATGGGAGTGTTTATATAAGAAATACTAATATAGATAAACCAGATAACATTATAAATCAATTTAAAAAATGCAAAGTTACAGATGTAAGTAATTATGATTTAATAGCAAGATTTAAATAATGGAGGAAAATATGGATAGAGATTTGGATAAAGAAAAAATTATTGAAAAAATGAGAAGTCTAAGAGATAAAAGAGACTTAGAAATTTTAAACCAAGATTTAGAAGAGGTTAATTTAGATTCAGATTATCAAAAGGAATTGCCTGAAAATAAAGTATTGAATATTAAATATTTAGGAAAAATAGAGATAAATAATGAACCGAAAGATATTTATTTAGTATTAGAACAAAAACAGAAAGATGATGGAAGCAAAATTGAAATAGAAAGATATTGTACAGAAGATGGAGAAGTATTAGGAGGAAACAATAATTCTGATCAATTTAATTTTATAACACCAAATGAAAAATATAAAGATGTAGAAGGTTTAGTAGAAAGCTTACAAAGCTTAGATAAACAAGGAATTTTAGATTTAAACGAAATAGAGCAAGAAAGATTAGAACAAGTTGCAAAAGAATTAGGAATTACTGTTGAGGAAATAAAGAAAATAAGTGAAATAGATTCAGAAAAAACAGTGGAAGATAATGAAAAAGAAAATTTAGAAAAAGATAAAGATCCTGATAAAGAAAAGAAGACTTTAAGTAAGAAACAAGTAGAAAGTATTTCTACAAAGCAAGAAATAAAAACAGAGCAAAAAGTGACTGATAAAGATACAATGGCATCTTTACTTAATGTACAAGGAAAAGGGTATAGAAAAATTGCAATTGTATATTCTGATAAATTTAAAGAAGCGGGTAATACTACTAAATTTTCATTTGTAGGAATTAAACAAGATGGTTCAGCAGAAAAAATTGATACAATAGAACAAGCATACGGAACTAATCCTACTAAAAATGTACATAGTGTTAATAGAGACGGAAGCAAAATAGAAGAAGAAAAAGTAAATTCTATTTTTAAAATAAAAGGAAAAACAGAAACACAAATTGCAGTTGATATAGGAAATATGGGAACTATAGAGCCATCATTGGTTAGAACACCAGCGCAAGACAATGAAGAAGCAATAAGCATACCAATTGAAACTTCTAATATACGACCAACTACAAGAGAAACAAGAGAACTTATGAATAGAAACAGAAATACTAGAGTAAAAGAAGAAATTCAAAGAACAGAAGATCATGAAAAATTAGGATGTGAAGATTTTTCTATAAAAGATATTGATGATAATCCAAACAATAATACACATGAGCATCAAGAATTTAGCGAAGAATATTTAGATAAATGTTCATCTGAAATATTATCAGAAAGTGAAACTATAGCAAACACATATAATAGAAGTGATGTAAAAGCATATGTAAAAAGATATCTAGAAAATGGTAATGAAACAATTGATACAGAAGATCTAATTAATAATGTATCAGAAGAGATGGAACAAGAGGCAGAAAAAGAACATCCATTACACCAAAACACAGATAGAGATTAAAAGAAAAAGTCACTAGAAGATAGTGACTTTTTGTGCTATTATAAAATAAATATTGATTATAGAAAAATTTTAATGTTAATTTAATAATCAAATGTTAAAATATAAAAAGGTGATAAATATGAGAATTTTAATAATAGAAGATGAATTTAATTTAGCAGATGTTATTGCAAGTAGATTAAAGAAAGAAAAATATACGGATTTGAGATATTAAATAAAATTAGAAAAAAAAGAATAAAATCAAAAGTTATAATGTTGACAGCAAAAAACTTATTAGAGGACAAACTAAATGGATTTGATAATGGATAATGGAGCAAATGATTATGTAACAAAACCTTTTTACATTGATGAACTAGTAGCTAGAGTAAATGTACAACTACGAAATGCAGATTTATTAGATATGGCAAAATCAGAAAATAAAGTTAAAGAAACATATAATAATGAAGATTTATCAAATATGGAGTAAATGCAGAATTATACAGGTTCAACATGAACCACAGTTTTATATACTTTATCTAGATTATCAACTGTAAGTTCTAAGCTATCAGCTAATTTGTGACTTTCAAAAGTAGACATATTACCATCAACGCTAATAGTAATAAAAACTAAATATTGACTACCAACTGGAGTGGATACAATTTCAGAAATTTTTTTTATTTCTTTGTAGCTATGTGTTATGTCTAAAATAAGATCTTTTGTTTTATCATCTACACTAATATCCATTAAAACATTATAACTTTCTATAAAAATAGTAACACCAGTATAGCAAATCCAGACAGAAATTCCAATTCCAACAATACTATCAAGCCAATATATTCCTGCTAAAGTAAGAATTACAGAAATTAGAGTAAAAGTAGTTACAATACAGTCATTTCTATGATCTTTCATGTTGGCTTCAAGTAGAATACTATTATATTTTTTATAGGCTTTTAGAGTGTAAAAAAATAAAAACAATTTAGTAACAATTGTTGCAATACATACAGCAACCAAAAACCAAGAAAATTGAAGTTTACTGCCTATAATTAAAGTGATAATAGAATCAAAAAACAACTTAGCTGAAACAAGAATCATAGCAATACTAATAAACATAGAAAAAATATATTCAGCTTTTCCATGACCTAAATTGTGATCCTCGTCATTTGGTGTACTTGCAATTCTATTACCGATAAAAGTCATAAGAGAGGCAAAAATATCTCCTGCACTATTTACGCTATCTGCAATCATAGCTTGACTTTTGCTTATAAAACCAACTGTAGCTTTTATTATTAATAAAAAGATATTACCAATTATTCCTAAGATACCAGCCTTTTTTGTATCTGCAAATTTTTCTTCCATTTATATCGACTCCTTATTTAAATATTTTATGATTATAACATATATAATATAAGTAAAAAAGAGATTTTCGAAATTTAATTTCCTGAAATCCATGTAATTTAGCATGAATTATAAAATTGTAGGTTGAAAAATGCTAAAATTATAAATTTGCAAAAAAAAACAATAAGTGCTATAATGAAAAAAATACAAAAGTGAAAAACGTTAAAGAGGTGAAAAGATGGCAATACTCACAATTATATATATATTAGTATTTATTATATTTGCCTTAATAGCATATGCAATACTACAAATAAAAATGTTTGGAATGAAAATAAAAGATTTTTGGTCATTTATAGAAGCAAATCAAATGTTAGATAAATTATATAAATTTGCAAGGCAATATGAAAATATGTCTCCGCAAGAACAAATCATTTATTTAGCTGAAGCTGAAAAAATATTTAATGCATTTGATAATGTACCAGATACATTATGGGAAGAAGAATATGATAAGTATAAAGAAGTATTAAAAAAATATAAAGATATAAAAATGTTAAGGTGGGCCTCAACATCAAATAAGAGTGAATCTTAAAGATTCACTCTTATTATATTTTTATAATAACTAAACTAAATGCTAGATAAGCATATCTAAATGCTTTTTTCATAAATAATCTAGATTTTAGAATTTCAAAAGATTCTGACAAAGCACAATATTTATCAACAAATGTTAGAATAAAGCCTTCTATAGATTTTGGAAATGCTACTGTAACAGGCCACATATGTTTTTCAATTATATCTTTTTCTTTATCATTTAAATCAAACAATTTAGATGCGTTTTCACAAGCTGTTTTTCCATGAGTAAAAGCATGTAATCCTTTTCTATCAGGTTGTCTTTTTCTCCAATCATATAAAAATAGATCATGCAACATAGCTGCTCTTGTTGCAGATTTATAATCTAAATTTAACTTTTTACAAATACAATAACAGTGGTATGCTGCTGTATAGCAATGTTCAAAACAGGTTGTTTCGTAATGCTGTTTGAAATTTTTCATTTGTTGAACTGTATCATTTGTTATTAAAGGATATATAATATCTTGAAATTCTTTATTTTGACTTATTATATCTTTCTTATATTGTTCCATAAAAACCTCTTTTAATTATGTACTTCTTTTAAATTATAGCACAAACAAAACATAGATTGCAACATTTTGTAAATTTAATTTATAGGTTTAATGCCTCATGTCATCTTATGCAAAGAACCAAAACTGAGATTTATTATTTAGAAATATTAAAAACTAGTTTGTTAATAATATTTCTAAAATTTGAACTGCATTAGTAGCAGCACCTTTTCTTAGATTATCAGCTACTACCCACATATTTAAGCCATAAGGAACACTAAAATCTCTTCTAATTCTACCAACAAAAACTTCATTATTACCATTTGCTTTAGAAGCAATAGGGTATTGTTCTTTTTCTATATTATCTACTAGAATAATCCCAGGAGAATTTTGTAACAACATTCTAACATCATATAAATCAAAATCTTTTTCAAATTCAACATTAATAGATTCACTATGGCAATTAACAACAGGAACCCTTACTGCTGTTGCTGTAATTGGTAAATCAGGCTTTTGCAAAATTTTTCTTGTTTCATTTATCATTTTATGTTCTTCTTTTGTATATCCATCGTCCATAAAAATATCAATATGAGGGATACAGTTATTGTGAATAGAATATGGAAATTTTTTTAAAGAATCCCCATAAGATTTATTTTCTAAATCTTCTATGCCTAAACGACCACTTCCAGAAACAGCTTGATATGTTGAGTAGACAATTCTCTTAATATGATATTTATTATCTAAAAATTTTAAAGGAATAACAGCTTGAATAGTAGAGCAATTTGGATTAGCAATAATTCCTGTGTTATTAAAAATTTCTTTAGGGTTTATCTCTGGAACAACTAAAGGAACTTCTGGATCCATTCTAAATATACTACTATTATCAATAACAGTACATCCACTTTTAACAGCTATTGGAATATATTTTTTAGAAACTTCACCACCAGCACAAAATATAGCATAATCAAAAGATTGTTTAAAAGAGTTTTCAGTTAATTCACAAAGAATATAATCTTCACCTAAAAAATTAATTTTTGTACCAGCAGATTTCTTAGAAGAAAATAATGTATAAGTTACATTAGAAAAATTTTTTTCTTCTAAAACTTTTAATACAGTTCTACCAACTAAACCACTACTGCCAACAATTGCAACTTTATATTTTCCACGCATATAAAATACCTCCGTTTATTTTATCTATATAAACATATGCAATAAAAATGAAAAAAGTTATTTTTTATTTTAAACGTAACGAAAAAATAAATAAATTTGAATGAAAATATTGCATTAATTTGTCAACAATAGTATAATATAAAAAGTGGCATAATAATATTATAAAAAGATCTTAAAAAAGAGAGGGAAAAAAATGGATTATTTATATATACTAAGAGAAGCTTTGGTCTGGATTATAACAATATTTTGGTTATATCAATTATTAGTAAGTTTATGTTCTTTAGTAAAAATAAAAGATAAACCTTTAAAAGTAAAGAAAGACCATAGATTTATGGCAATCATACCAGCACACAACGAAGAAGCTGTTGTTGGAAATTTAATTGAAAGTTTAAAAAAGCAAAATTATAATAAAGATTTATATGACATTTATGTAATTGCAGATAACTGCACAGATAACACTGCAAAAGTAGCAAAAGAAGCAGGGGCAATTGTATATAAAAGATTTGACGAAACAAAAAAGACAAAAGGGTATGCCTTAAATTGGTTTTTACAACAAAAAATAAAAGAAAATGCTCCATATGATGCATTTTTTGTATTTGACGCAGACAATATAGTGCACCCAGATTTTATTAAAAATATGAACAAAAAATTGTGTCAAGGTGAAGATGTTGTTCAAGGATATAGAGATATAAAAAATCCAACTGATAGCTGGATTACAGCAGGATATGCTATTTTCTATTGGACAATGCACAGATTTTATCATTTAGCAAGATATAATTTAGGATTATCACCATTACTAAACGGAACAGGATTTATGGTAAGATTTGATGTAGTAAAACCTCAAGGATGGGATACAAAAACATTAACAGAAGATATAGAATTTTCATTAAAAAGAATAATAAAAGGCAAAAAATTAGGATGGGCAACAGATGCAATATGTTATGATGAACAACCAGTAGGATTTGTTCAAAGTTGGTCACAAAGAAGTAGATGGACAGTAGGTCATATTCAATGTATTCATGAATATACAAAGAAATTAGCTATAGCGGCAAAAGAAAACAAAACAATGATGAATTTTGATGGATTACTATATATAGTAGGAAGTATACCAATGTTTATTCTTACATTATTGTTACTAGCAACTAACTTTTTAATGTATGCAGGTGATGGAATGACACAAGCAGAATTAATGATGAATATGCTTAGATATTTAGTTCCAACATTTTTATTACCAATTGCAACAGGAGTTATTGCAATGTATTTAGATAAAAGACCTATTAAACCAATGCTAAAAGGTTTAGCATGTTATCCATTATTTATGGGATCATGGTTGCTAATCAACTTTAAATGTTTATTCAAAAGAGAGACAACATGGGAAAAGATTAATCATGTTAGAAATATAAAAATAGCAGATGATGGTTTACAAGAAGGATTACAAGAGGAAAGAAATTAAAAATATAAACACAAAGAAAGTTGACTTTTAAGCCAACTTTCTTTAATATTTACAAAAAGGAGAAGAAAATGATAAAAGAATTATTAAAAAAAGAAAAATTATTACATATAGCAATAATTTTATTAGGAACAATATTAATTCTAATACCAGCTTTTCATAGTAATATATGGTTTGATGAATCATACAGTGTAGCAATATCAAATCATTCTTTTAGTGAAATATGGACAATAGGCGGAAATGATGTACACCCTATTCTTTATTATTGGATGCTTAAAATAATAAATATTTTATTTGGAAGCAATATAATTATATATAGAATTTTTTCTGCTTTAGGAATTGTTGGATTAGGAATATTAGGTTTTACTCATATAAAAAAAGATTTTGGAACAAAAACAGGGCTATTATTTACATTTTTTAGTTTCTTCTTACCAGTTATGTTAAATTATGCGTTAGAAATTAGAATGTATTCATGGTCAATTTTCTTTGTTACATTAATGGTAATTTATTTAAATAGATTTATAAAGGACAAAAATACTAAAAATTTAATTCTATTTGGAGTATTTAGTATAGTAAGTTGTTATATGCATTATTATGCTCTTGTTTGTGCAGGAATAATTAATTTAGGATTAATTATTTATATAATTAAAAATAGAAAAAGCATAGAAAATAAAATAATAAAACAGTTTATTTTAGTAGAAGCGTTACAAGTGATACTATATATTCCATGGATGTTTTACTTTATAAAACAACTAACAAGAGTAGGGGGAGGATTTTGGATTAGAATTGAATTTCCTCAAATATTAATTGATATTATAAATTTTCAATTTAAGGGAAGTTTAGAACAAATAATACCTACAATTTTTGCTAGTATACTATTGATTTATATTTTATATATTATTATAAAAAATATAAAAAAGAAAGAGAATATAAAAGAAGGAATAATACCAATAATAATATATATATTGGTAATTGCAATAGCAGCAATAGCTTCATTAAAATCTCCTATTTTATATGCTAGATATTTATTTCCTATATCAGGACTTCTAATTTTTTCAATTTGTTATTTTTTAGCAAAGGAAAATAAAACATTTATTATAGGAATGATATGTGGTGCAATTTTAATAATGTCAGTAATGAATTTAAAGGAAAATATTGAAGAAAATTATGATATTTCTAATAATGAACCATTTGCTTATTTAGAAGAGAATTTACAACCAGAAGATATAATAGTATATACTAGTATAAATAATGGAGGAGTAGTAGCAGCATTAATTGATTCAAATCAGCAGTACTTTTTAAATGTGGATAATTGGACTATTGAGGAAGCATATAAAGCGTATGCTCCACAAATGAAAGTGGCATATAGTTTTGAAGAAGCTATGAAAGAAGCAAAAGGTAGAATATTTATAATTGATGATGGTAGTTTAAGTTGTTATAACAGATTAGAAAATAAAGAAGAATATAAACAAGTTGAAATCGAAAAATTTGAACCGAAATATAAAGAGTATACTTACCAAATTGTAGTTTTGGAAAAAATAAAATAAAAAACTATAAAAAAGCTTGCATTTATACCAAAAATTGGGTATAATAACAATGGAAACTATGAAAGACTTAAGAAGAGTGGGAACAAATCCCACTCTTAATTATTAGAAAAAAATAAATACTTATGATTAGATATGTTAAAAAGGAGGGATATTTTGGCAAGTATAGAAGAGAGAGTGGAAAGCTTATTAAAAGAAAAAATTGAAGCAATTGGATATGAACTATATGATGTAGAATATAGCAAAGAAGGTAAGAATTACTTTTTAAGAATATTTATAGATAAAACTGAAGGAATTGACTTAAATGACTGTGAAAAAGTGAATAATGAAATAGATGAAATTTTGGACAAAGCTGATTATATAAAAGAGCAGTATTTTTTAGAAGTTTCTTCTCCAGGTATAGAAAGAATCATAAGAAAAGAAAAACATCTAAAAAAATATATTGGCCATGAAATTAATATTAAGTTATTTAAAAAAGATAAAAACGGAAACAAAGAATATCAAGGAATTTTAAAAGCATTTGACCAAGAAAATATAGAATTAGAAGAAAATATAAAAATTGAAAGAAAAAATATAGCACAAATTAAAACAGTATATAATTGGTAAAGGGAGGAATAAAAATGAAAGATCAAGCAATTGATAACAAAGAATTAATTTTAGCTTTAGAAGAATTAGAAAAAGAGAAGGGAATAAAGAAAGAGTACTTATTAGAAGCAATTGAAACAGCATTAGTAACAGCATATAAGAGAAACTTTGATTCATTAGAAAATGTAAGAGTAGAAATGGATCATCAAACAGGAGCAACACATGTATATGCTATTAAAGAAGTTATGGAAAAAGCAAACGATGAAGATACAGAAATTAGCTTAAAAGAAGCTCAAAAGATAAACCCAGACTTAAAAGAAGGGGATACAGTTGAAACAGAAATCGTTCCAAGAGATTTTGGAAGAATAGCAGCACAAACAGCAAAACAAGTTATTATTCAAAAATTAAGAGAAGTTGAAAGAGAAATAGTATATAATGAATTCAATGAAAGAAAAGGAGAAATAGTTTCAGGACTTATTCAAAAAGCTGACCATAATATTGTCGTAATGGACTTAGGAAAGTTAGAAGGAGTAATGCCTTTAAAAGAACAAATTCCTACAGAACATTATAAAGTAAACGACAAAATAAAAGGATATGTTTTAGATGTAGAAAAAGGAGCAAAAGGTGCTCCACAAGTAATAGTATCTAGAAGTCATCCGGATTTTGTAAGAAAATTATTAGAATTTGAAATACCAGAGATATATGAAGGAGTAATAGAAATAAAAAGTGTTTCAAGAGATCCAGGATATAGAAGTAAGGTTGCTGTTTATTCACCAGATCAAAACATTGACCCTGTAGGATCTTGTGTAGGACAAAAAGGAGTAAGAATTCAAAATGTAATTAATGAATTAAATGGAGAAAAAATAGATGTTATTGAATGGAATGAAGATCCATCTATTTATATAGCTTCAGCTTTACTACCAGCAAAAATATTGGCTGTTGACATTAAGGAAGAAGAAAAATTTGCGCAAGTTGTCGTACCAGATGATCAATTATCTTTAGCAATTGGAAAATCAGGACAGAATGCAAGACTAGCAGCAAGATTAACAAATTGGAAAATTGATATTAAGTCAGAAACACAATTTAGAGAAATGATAATAAAATCACAAGAAAGTGATAAAAAAGAAACAGAGGAAGAAACAGAAACTGAATAAAAATAAAAAGCAGACATACAATAAAGGAGGGACAAATATATGAAAAATCAACCAACTAGAACATGTATGGGATGTAATGAAAAAAAAGCAAAAAATGATTTGATAAGAATTGTTAAAAATAAAAATGATGAAATTAATATTGATAGAACTGGAAAATTGGATGGAAGAGGAGCTTACATATGTGACAACGTCCAATGCTTAGAAAAGATAATAAAATCAAAGAGATTAGAAAAAATATTTGATAAAGAAATATCAAATGAAATATATGAGAAATTAAGAGGTGTAATTCTTGATAAATAAAAAGATATTAGGATTAATAGGATTATCAGCAAAGGCAAGGAAAATAAGCTTTGGATCAGATAGTGTGGAAGATAGTATAAAAAATAGGAAAGTTACTTTAATAATTGTAGCTGAGGACTCTTCTGAGAGGACAAAAGATAAATTTAAATATTTAAGCGAAAAATATAAAGTGCCAATTATAATAATTGGAAAAATAGAGGAATTAAGCAAAGCAATTGGTAAATCAAATAAGGCAATATTAGGAATTGAAGATATAAACTTATCAAAAGAAATTCAAAAAATAAATAATGGGGGTGAAGTTATTGGGTAAGATAAAAATATATGATATAGCAAAAAAGCTAAACTTAACCAGTAAAGAAGTATTAGAAGTAGCAAAAAAGCTAAATATTAATGTGAAAAGTCATTTGAGTGGAATAGAAGAGGAAGAAGCGAAAAGAATTGAAGATGATATAAACAAAAAAGAAAACAAAAAGCAAGAAAAAGAAATAGTAAAAAAAGAAAAAATAGGAACAAAAAAGGAAGAAAAAGCACCTGTTATTATTAGAAGAGAAGTTATTATTTCACAAGAAGCAGAACAAACAAAAAAGAAAGAACCAGTAAAAAAGGAAAATAAAAAGAACAATGTAGGATTTGTAGAAAGAAAACAAAACAAAGACTATAATATTGTGTATAGAAATAAACCAAGCAAACCTATGACAGTTAGCGAGCTATTTGGACTAAAAAAAGAGGAACCAAAAAAAGAAGAAAAAGTTAAAGTTGAACAAGAAAATAAAAAAGAAGAAATGAAAAAAGAGGAAGTAAAAGAAGTAAAAAAAGAAGAAACATTAAAAAAAGTTGCATTAGATTCTAAACCTCAAAAGCAAGAAAGAGAAAACAAAACGATTGGAAGAGAAAATAAAATGAATAGAGAAAATCGAGACAATAGACAAAATAGAAATAATTATAGCCAAAATTCTAATAATTATAATAATAACAATAGAAATAATAATAGGTTTAACCATAATAACAATAGATTTAATAATAATAATAACAGCAATAATAATGGCAGATTTAATGGTAATAATAACAATAACGGAAATAATAGGTTTAATAATAGAAATAATAATGATAGATTTAATAAAAGACCTTTAGACGAAAAAGGGATTGAAAAAAATATTAAAAATATCATGTCAGTTGAAACTGTTGAAAAAGAAAGTGTTAGAGAATATAATAGAGGAATTGATAAACAAAAAAATAATAATAAATTTGAGGAAAATAAAGGGAAAAAATCAAAATCAAGAAGAAACAATTCAGCAGGAGATTTTGATGAAGGAAAACTAAAAAGCTTGAAACAAGCAAACAGATTATCAAATATGTTTGATGAACAAGATGGAGGAATGTTAGATTATTATGATTTAACAACAGAGAGAGGTAGAAGAGGCAAAAAGAGAAAAAATCAAAATCAAGAAGAGAGAACAAAACAAAAAATATTCCAATTAACAGAAATTGAAATTCCAGAAACAGTAACTGTAAAAGATTTAGCAGCAGATATGAAAAAAACAACTGCAGAGGTAATAAAGAAACTATTAGGATATGGAATAATGGCTACAATTAATCAAGAAATAGATTTTGATACAGCTTATTTAATTGCACAAGAATTTGGAATTACAGCAATTAAAAAAGAAACAGTAACAGAGGAAGATATATTGTTTGATGATTCTGAAGATAAAGAAGAAGAATTAGAAACAAGACCTCCAGTAATTGTTGTAATGGGCCATGTTGACCATGGAAAAACATCACTTCTAGATGCTGTTAGAAAAACAAATGTGATTGAAGGGGAAGCAGGAGGAATTACACAAGCAATTGGTGCATATAAAGTAAAAGTAAAAGATAGAGAAATTACTTTCTTAGATACTCCTGGACATGAAGCATTTACAGCAATGAGAGCTAGAGGAGCTCAGATTACAGATATTGCTATTTTAGTTGTAGCAGCAAATGATGGGGTAAAACCTCAAACGATAGAAGCTATTAATCACGCTAAATCAGCAGGAATACCTATTATTGTTGCAATAAATAAAATTGATTTACCAGATGCAAATATAGAAAAAGTAAAACAAGAATTAATGGCATATGAATTGGTTCCTGAAGAATGGGGTGGAGATACAATATATGTACCAATATCTGCTAAAAAAGGAGAAAATATTGACCAATTATTAGAAATGGTACTATTAGAAGCAGATGTATTAGAATTAAAAGCAAATCCACATAAACAAGCAAAAGGAGCTGTTATAGAAGCAAGATTAGACAAATCAAAAGGAGCAATTGCTACAATGCTTGTACAAAGAGGAACTTTAGATGTAGGAGATACAATAGTAGTAGGCTCATCTATAGGAAGAATTAGAGCGATGAAAGATGATAAAGGAAAAAGTGTAAAAGCTGCAGGACCATCTACACCGGTAGAAATAATGGGACTAACAGAAGTTCCAGAAGCTGGAGATACTTTCTATGAAGTTAAAAATGAAAAAATGGCTAAACATTTAATAGAAAGAAGAAAACGTCAAGCAAGAGAAAAAGCAATTAACAGTGCAACAAAAGTAACATTAGATAATCTATTTACACAAATGGAACAAGGAAATTTAAAAGTGCTAAACCTAATTGTAAAAGCAGATGTACAAGGATCTGTTGAAGCAGTAAAACAAGCAATGGAAAAACTAGAAAACGAAGAAGTAAAAGTAAAAGTAATTCATGCAGCTGCAGGTGCTGTTAATCAATCAGATGTAACACTTGCAAAAGTATCAAATGCTATAATCATAGCGTTTAATGTAAGACCTGATAATATGGCAAAAGAAATGGCAGAAAAAGATGAAGTAGAAATAAAACAATATTCTATTATTTATCAGGCAATAGAAGATGTAGAAGCTGCGATGAAAGGAATGCTAGATCCAAAATATGAAGAAAAAGTAATTGGAAATGCAGAAGTAAGACAAACTTTCAAAATATCTAATGTTGGAACTATTGCAGGATGTTATGTAATTTCAGGAAAAGTAGAAAGAAATGCGGGAGTTAGAGTGATTCGTGAAAATGTAGTAATACATGATGGACATTTAGCTACATTAAAAAGATTTAAAGATGATGTAAAAGAAGTTACTAAAGGATTTGAATGTGGAATTCAAATTGAAAATTATAACGACATCAAAGAAGGAGACGTAATAGAAGTATATATTATGGAAGAAATTAAGAGATAATGTCCCTTTTTAGGGATATTTCTCTTATAAAAGGAGGAAAAATAAAATGCCAGAAAATCAGAATAGATTAGGACGCATTGATGAAGAATACAAAAAAGAAATAAGCCAAATCATTAGTTATCAATTAAAAAATCCAAATGTAACAGGATTAATTAGTGTAACAAAAGTAAAGGTAACTAACGACTTAAAATATGCAAAAGTATATGTAAGCATTTTAAATTCAAAAAATTTAAAAGAAACAATGGAAGGATTAAAGAAATCTTCAGGATTTATAAGAAGTGAATTAGCAAGAAAAATAAATTTAAGAAATACCCCAGAAATTTTATTCGAATTAGATGATTCTTTAGAATATGGAGCAAAGATTGATAGCATATTAAAAGAAATTATGCCTAAAAAAGAAGAGGAGAAATAAATATGACATTAGATGAAATATTAAAAGAAATAAAAGTGGCTCAAAATATTGTAATCTTAACACATGAATCTCCTGATGGAGATGCTATAGGTAGTAGTTTAGCTATGAGACTTATGCTAAAAGAATTGGAAAAAGAATGTGATGTTATTATTCCTGAGTATTCTAGACTATTTGACTTTTTACCAGGTATTGAGACAATAAAGAAAGAATCAGAAATAAAAAACTACGATTTAGCAATTGCAGTAGATTGTGCTGACATAAAAAGAATAGCTAAAAAAGAATATTTTGAAAATGCTAAAAAAACAATAGTAATTGATCATCATGGAAGTAATAATATGTTTGGAGATTTAAATTACGTAAATCCTGTTTCTCCAGCATGTTGCGAAATATTAGCAGGAATAGCAGAATATTTTAAAATGAAAATAACGAAGGAACTTGGAACATGCATAATGACTGGAATAATAACAGACACAGGAGGATTTAGACATGATGGAACAAATTCAGAAACATTTGAATTTGCAGCTGAATTAGTAAGAAAAGGAGTTAACATTCCATATATATATAAAAGAACCTTAAATACTAAAACTAAGGCTAATTTTCTACTAACTAAAAAGGTAATTGACAGAATGGAGCTATTAGAAGATGGAAAAGTAACATTTACATATATCACTATTAAAGATGAAGAAGAAGTAAATGCAGAACCGGGAGACCATGAAGGACTAGTTGAAATAGGAAGAGACATTGAAGGTGTAGAAGTTTCAATATTTGTAAGACAAAAAGAAGAAAATGCTTTTAAAATTTCATTGCGTTCAGGAAATGAAGTAAATGTTTCAGATGTATGCTTGATGTTTGGTGGAGGAGGACATCCACGAGCAGCTGGAGGATTAATACAAGGAACTCTAGAACAAGTAAGAGAAAAAGTCTTAAAAGAAGTAAAAAAAGCATTGTAAGGAAATAAAAAAATGGATGGAATATTAATAATAAATAAACATAAAGGATGTACATCTCATGATATAGTACATAAAATAAAAAAAATAACAAAAGAGAAAGTGGGACATACAGGTACTTTAGATCCAATGGCAACAGGAGTGTTGCCATTATTAATAGGAAAAGGAACATTGTGCTCAAAATATTTAATAGAACATGATAAAACTTATAAAGCTACACTAAAATTAGGAATTGAAACAGACACAAAAGACTTAGAAGGAAGAGTGATACAAGAACAAGCCGTTGATATTAAAATTTTAGAAAAAAGCAATGTTGAAAATATATTAAAGAGTTTTGTTGGAAAACAAGAACAAATGCCTCCTATATATTCTGCAATAAAGGTTGACGGAAAAAAGTTATATGAATATGCTAGAGAAGGAAAAGAGGTTAGAATTCAGCCAAGGACAATAGAAATATATGACATGAATTTAGAAAAAATAGATAGAGATAATAAAGAAATTGTATTTAAAGTAAGTTGTTCAAAAGGAACATATATTAGAAGTTTATGCTCAGATGTTGCTAAAAAGCTTGGCACAATAGGTTGTATGTCAGATTTAGAAAGATTATGTGTTGGTAGATTTGATATTACTGAATCTATAACTTTAGAAACAATAAATAATAATATAGAAAATATTAATAATAATTTAATAACAATAGAAAGATTATTTGATAAAAGTAAAAACATAATATTAGAAGATAAAAAATTAAAATTATTCTTAAATGGAGTACAATTAAAAGTAAAAGAAAAAGATGGAGCTTTTAAAATTTATAATAATAACAAATTTATAGGTATTGGTTGCATAAAAGATAATATTTTAAAAAGAGATATTATTATAATATAAAACCTTATATAGCAATAAAGAATGTAAAGTAAAATGTTTTGTTATTTAGTATATTATAAAAATCACTTTCATATATTTAATTAAAAATATATGAGGAGTGATTTTTTTGTATTATATTCAAGAAACTGACAAGCCTAACTTTATATTAAAATTATTTAATATAGTAAAACTCAAAGAAAATAAAATAATATTACCAATAGAAGCTGAAGAAAAAATGGATTTTAAAAAGAGTAAAGTATTGGCAAATAAAACTAAAAAGATATTAAGCAAAACAAATTGCAATAAAGTAATTTTAAGTAAAGAAATAAAAAAACAACAGGATTATCAAAATTATTTATATACATATAATTTTGATATAATAGATGGAAGATGGTTGTTTGAAGTATTAATGCTTAAATCTTTAAAATATATAATAGAAAAGAAAAATATGAAAAAAGAAGAAGTGTCAATATCAATATTGGTAAATGATGTCAATGACAATATTTTAGAAAATATAAAAGAAATAGTAAAAGAATATAAAAAAATTAATATCGTAACAAATCATATAGAAAAATTTAAGAAAATAGAAAAACAGATTTTAGAAAAAGAAGGAATTATGTTAGTAATTAGTAACAATAGAAGAAAAAGTCTTTTGAAATCTAAAATAATTTTAAATATTGATTTCCCAACAGAACTGATTAACAAATATCAAATATATGAAGAGGCAATTATTGTTAATTTAAAAGGAAATGTTAAAATAGAGAAAAAAAGATTTAATGGCATAAATATAAATGATTATGAGATATGTTTTAAATATGAAGATGAATTTGACTTTGAGAAAAAAGAAAAATACAATAAGAAGGATATATATGAAGCGAAAATTGTAAAAAAACAACCTTATAAATTTATAATGAAGAGAATTGACGAGGATCAAGTGAAGATAATAGAATTGGTAGGAAATAAATCAACAATATAAAAAATTGAGAATCTTAAATAAAAAACTGAGAAATGCTCACGGGGAAAATGTATATCTACGTATATGAGCTCCTCATCATGTACTATAATTTTAAGGACAGTGAATTGTAACAAAAATTTACTCTTTTATGCTGAAATTTTATTTAAAAGCTTTTCTTTTTTTACAAAATATAATATAATATACATGCATAAATTTATAATTGGCAAGGAGGGAATAAGATGCCAAATAATAGTAGAGAAAATAGAAGTAATAGACAAAAAAGTAATGAAAAAACAAGACAATACAGAACTCAAAATAAAAAAAGAAAAACTGGTAAAAGAGCAAAAGCTAAAAAAGTAGATGATTCTACTAAAATGTATAAACCAGTTGAAAATAGAAAAACAAAAAAAATAAAAAAGGAAAAAAAGCATCCAAAATTGAGAATGGCTATAAAAATAATGTTAGTTATATTTTTATTACTTTGTGTAATAGGTGCAGGAATTGTAGCAGGAATGTTTTTTGGACTATTTGGAGACGATTTTGAAATAACAAAAGAAGAATTAAAAATAGGAGCATCTAATTCAGTTGTTGTAGACTCAAATGGAGGAGTTATTGCTAATTTAAGTGGTGATGAAAAAAGAAAAGTAATTACACTTGAAGATATGGCAGATTACTTACCAAAAGCATATGTTGCAATTGAAGATGAAAGATTTTATAAACATAATGGAGTAGATTTAAAAAGAACAGCAGGAGCAATATTACACACTGTAACTGGTAATAGTTCGTATGGTGGTAGTACAATTACACAGCAATTAGTAAAGAATATAACAAAAGATGATGAATCTTCAGGACTTGCAGGAATTTTTAGAAAAGTAAAAGAATGGGCAAAAGCATATCAAGTAGAAAGAATGATATCTAAAGATCAAATATTAGAATTATACTTAAATATTTTATATGTGGGTGGAGAAGGAAATCTACATGGAGTAGAATTAGGAGCAGAATATTATTTTAATAAAAGTGCAAAAGATTTAAGTTTAGCAGAATGTGCATTTTTAGCAGGAATTAACTCATCACCTAATTATTATAATCCATACAAGTTAGCTTCAAATAATGACACAGAAGAAAAAAGAGATGAAAGAATAAAATCAAAAGTATTAACAGTATTAGCTAAAATGAAAGAATTGGGATATATTCAAAATGAAGAAGAATACAATGAAGCTGTAAAACAAGCAGAAGAAGGATTAAAATTTGAAAAAGCTGCTATTGCAACAGGAACTACTTATTCTTATCATACAGATGCAGTAATAGACCAAGTAATTAACCAAGTAATGGATGAAAAAGATATTTCAAGACAATTAGCAGAAAATTATGTGTATAGTAGTGGATTAACTATTTATTCAACAGTAGATTCTACTATACAAGCTAGACTAGAAGAAGAATATGCAAAAGAAAAATATAAAAAGACGAGCCCTAGTAAAAAGCAAACAACACAATCTGGAATGGCTATTATTGATTATAAAACAGGAAATGTTGTAGGAATTGCAGGTGGCTTAGGAACAAAAGAAGGATCTGGATGGAATAGAGCAACTCAAATGAAAAAACAAACAGGATCTTCTATAAAACCAATAGCAGATGTGGCTCCAGCATTAGAGGAAAAGGTAATTACACCAGCTACAGTATATGATGACGTAAAAACTGATTTTGGTGGAGGATACACACCTAAAAATGATGGAGAAAGATATAGAGGAATTATTAATATAAGACAATTTATAGAAACTTCACAAAACATACCAGCTTTAAAAATAATGAAAGAATTAACACCAGAAAAATCTATTCAATATCTTAAAAAGATGGGAATAACTTCATTAGACGATAAAAAAGATAATGTATTATCATTAGCAATTGGAGGTATGACAGACGGTGTTAGTCCATTAGAAATGGCAGCAGCATATGGAACTATTGCTAATGATGGAATTTATATTACACCAACATTCTATACTAAAGTAGTAGATAGTAGTGGGAACACAGTATTAACACCAAAACAAGAACAAGTAAGAGCAGTTTCAGAACAAACAGCATATCTTACTAAAAAGATAACTCAAGAGCCAGTAAATAGTTCAAGAGGAACAGCTACTTATTGTAGAATATCAGGAATGGATGTAGCTGCAAAAACAGGAACAACTGACAAGAGTTATGACAGATGGTTATGTGGATTTACGCCATATTATTCTGCAGCAACATGGTTTGGATATGATGACAGTGAAGAAGTAAAAGGATTTTCTCAAAATCCAGCAGGTCAAATATGGGATGCAGTAATGACAGACATTCATAAAAAGTTAGCAAATGCATCTTTCCAAAAGCCAAGTGGAATTGTAGAACAAACAGTTTGTAGAACAACAGGATGTTTAGCTACAACAGGATGTACAGATACTTATAAAGAAATATTTGCATCAAATAATATACCTGAAAAATGTCAAGGACATGGAAGTCAAAAATTATGTACTGAATCTGGAAAAGTAGCAAATGAGTATTGTCCAGAGACAAAAGTAAACAATTATGGTGCGACAGTACCAAAAGAACAATTAAAACTTTGGACACCAGTAAGTGGAAAAAATAGTTCTTCAGGAACAAAAGTTGAAGAAATTTGTGATATCCATAAGAAACCAGAGGAAAAACCAAAAGAGCCTGAAAAACCAAAACATAATACAACAAACACAGGATCAGAAACCACAACAAATACAGGTGGAAATACAAATACAAGTGGAAATACAAGCACAGGTGGAAATACAACGAATACAGGTGGGAATACAAATACATCTGGAACTGAAGATCCAGGTGCTGAAACATAATATTGTAATATTAAGCAATAAAATTGCCAAAATTAATATTTTTGGCAATTTTAGTAAAAGGAGAGAAGTTTATGGACATATATTTTTATAATACACTTACAAGACAAAAAGAAAAATTTATACCAATTGACAAACAAGAAGTAAGAATGTATTCTTGTGGACCAACTGTTTATAAAAATGCAACTATAGGTAATATAAGAACTAATATATTTCAAGATGTTTTAAGACGAGTATTGAGATATAATGGATATAAAATAAAACATGTTATGAATATAACAGACGTTGGACATTTAGTATCAGATGGAGATGAAGGAGAAGACAAAATGCTAAAATCAGCAAAAGAAGAACATAAAACTCCTTTAGAAATAGCAGAACATTATACAAAGCTATTTTTTGATGATTTAAATTTATTAAATATAGAAACACCAGAAATAATATGCAAAGCAACAGAACATATAAAAGAGATGATAGAATATGTTGAAAAATTAATAGAAAATGGATATGCATATGAAACATCAACAGCAATTTATTTTGATATATCAAAATTAGACAAATATCCAATACTTTCGAATATTAACTTGGAAGAACAGAAAGTAGGAGTTAGAATAGAAGCAGATCCGGAAAAAAGAAATCCATATGATTTTGCTTTATGGATAAAAGCACCAGAAAATCATTTAATGAAATGGAATAGTCCATGGGGACCAAGCTATCCAGGATGGCATATAGAATGTTCAGCAATGGGAAAAAAATACTTAGGAGAGCAATTTGACATTCATACAGGAGGAATTGATTTAATTCCGACTCATCATGAAAATGAGATTGCACAAAGCAAAGGTGCTTGTGGAAAGATACCAGCAAGATACTGGATACATGGAGAATATTTACTAATTAATGGTGGAAAAATGTCAAAAAGTCTTGGAAATGTATATTTAGTTAAAGATTTTATAGAAAAAGGATATGATCCAATAGCATATAAGTTATTTAGTTATTCATGCCATTATAGAAATAAACTAAACTTCACATGGGAAGGATTAGAGGCGGCATCAAAGTCATTAGAAAGATTACGTAATAGTTATCAATTAAATTTAAATGGAACAGACAAATTAACAATTGAAGACAAAGAAAAATTAAAACAAATAGAAGAAGGCTTTCATAAAGCTATCAATGATGACTTAAATATGCCTCTTGCAATGAGCTTCGTTTGGGAAGCTGCTAAATTTGAAAAGAAAAATCCAGAAATTGCAGAAATTCTTACTAAATTTGATAATATTTTAGGGATTAAGATTAATGAAGAAAATTCAGGAAAACAAGATATCCCAAAAGAAATATTAGATTTGGTTGATAAAAGAAGAATTGCAAGAGAAAATAAAGAATGGAATAAATCTGATGAATTAAGAGACTTGATAAATCAAAAAGGATATGATATCAAAGATACAAAACAAGGAACTGAAGTCAAAAAAAGATAAGGAGGAATTTAATATGTCAATATTATTACCAGGAGGAGCAGGATATATAGGAAGTCATACAGCTGTAGAATTATTAAAAGCAGGAAAGGAAATAGTTATAATAGATAACTTTTCAAATAGCAAACCAGAAGTATTAGATAAAATAAAAGAAATATCAGGAAAAGATTTTAAATTTTATGAAATAGATTATTTAGACAAAGAAAAGTTAGAAAAAGTATTTGAAGAAAATAAAATAGAAGCTGTATTAAATTTTGCTGGTTATAAAGCTGTTGGAGAATCTATTCAAAAGCCATTAGAATACTATCATAACAATATATCAGGATGTTTAGTTTTATTAGAAACTATGAAAAAATATGGAGTAAAAAAATTCATATTTAGTTCATCAGCTACTGTGTATGGAGAACCAGAAAGAATACCATTAACAGAAGATTGCAAAATAGGAGGAACTACAAATCCATATGGAACTTCAAAATTATTTATAGAACAAATATTAAAAGATTTATATGCCTCTGATAATTCTTGGGATATTTGTATTCTAAGATACTTTAATCCAGTAGGAGCTCATGAATCAGGATTAATTGGTGAAGAACCACAAGGAATACCAAATAATTTGATGCCATATATTGCGAGAGTAGCAGCGGGAACGTTAAAAGAATTATCAGTATTTGGAAATGATTACAATACACCAGATGGAACAGGAGTAAGAGATTATATCCATGTTGTAGATTTAGCAAAAGGACATGTATCAGCTTTAAAGAAATTAGAAAAAGAAGGAGAAGGGTTATATATTTATAACTTAGGAACTGGAAATGGTTATAGTGTATTAGATATGGTAAAAGCTTTTGAAAAATCAACAGGAAAAGAGGTACCATATAAAATAGCTCCAAGAAGAGAAGGCGATATTGCAACTTGTTATGCAGATCCTAAAAAAGCAAAAGAAGAATTAGGATGGGAAGCAACAAAAACACTAGAAGATATGTGCAAGGATTCTTGGAGATATATAGAAAAAAATAGTTAAAAGAGAGGAAAAAACATGATAGACTTTAAAGAAAAAATAGCAAAAATATTAGCAGATGCAACAAACTTAAATGAAAAAGAATTAGAAAGCTATATAGAAATGCCAAAAGATTCCCAAAATGGAGATTATGCATTTCCATGTTTTCGTCTTGCAAAAGAGTTACGAAAGGCTCCTCCAGTAATTGCTAATGAAATAAAGGAAAAAATAGAAACTACACCAGAAGAAATAGAAAAAATGGAGGTAGTTGGAGGATATCTAAATTTCTATATAAATAAAGATATAATAACAAAAGAAGTGTTAAATCAAATAGAAAATAATAGAGATAACTATGGAAAGTCTAAAATTGGAAAAGGGAAAAATATAGTAATAGATTATTCATCACCTAATATAGCTAAACCATTTCATATTGGACATTTGCGTTCAACAGTAATAGGAGGAGCATTATATAAAATATACAAGCATTTAGGATATAATGTAACAGGAATAAACCATTTGGGAGATTATGGAACACAATTTGGAAAATTAATAGAAGGCTATAAACTTTGGGGACAGGAATATAATATAGAAGAAAATCCAATAGATGAATTAACTAAAATATATATAAGAATAAATAATCTATGTAAAGAGGATGAAAAAGTCTTAGAAGAATGCAGAAATAATTTTAAAAAGCTAGAAAATGGAGATAAATATTGTGTAGAACTATGGGAAAAATTTAAGAGTTTAAGCTTAAAAGAATTTCAAAAAGTATATGATTTATTAGGTAGTGAATTTGACTCATGGAATGGAGAAGCTTTTTATTCAGATAAAATGCCAGAGGTGATAGAAATACTAGAAAAAACAGGAAAACTAATTTCGTCACAAGGAGCAAAAATTATTGACTTAGAAGATAAAGGAATAAATACTCCATGTATAATAGAGAAATCTAATGGTTCTACAACATATGCAACAAGAGATTTAGCAGCAATTTTATATAGAGCAAGAACATATGATTTTGATAAAGCTTTGTATTTAACTTCATATGAGCAAGTATTACATTTTAAGCAAGTATTTGAAGTAGCAAAATTACTAGGAATAGACAAAAAATATACAGATGGATTACAACATATACCTTTTGGAATGGTATTACTTCCAACAGGAAAGATGTCAACAAGAGAAGGAAAAGTAATAAAATTAGAGGATTTGCTAAATGAAGCAATACAAAGAGCTAAAATAATAATAGAAGAAAAAAATCCTAGTTTAGAAAACAAGGAAGAAATAGCAAAAAAAGTAGGAATAGGAGCAGTAATATTTAACGATTTATCAAATAGTAGAGTAAAAGACGAAATATTTGAATGGGATCAAATATTAAACTTCCAAGGAGAAACAGGACCATATATACAATATACATATGTAAGAACAAAAAGTGTAATAGAAAAAGCAGGGAAAATACCAGAATTAAAAGGTGTACAAATAAAAGAATTATCAGATGAATATTCACAAAATATAATAAAATTAATATACAATTTTGAAAATGTATTAAAACAAGTAACAGAAAAAGAAGAGCCATCTATTCTTGCGAGATATTTAATAGATTTAGCAAAAGCATATAGTGGGTTTTATAATGAGAATAAAATCATAACAGAAAATAAAGATACACAAAATGCAAGAGTTTATTTAACTTATGCAGTAGGACAAGTGCTAAAAATAGGAGCTAACTTGCTTGGTATAGAAATGCCAGATAAAATGTAGCAATAAAAAAATAGTCTTTTTCAAAAAATATTTAGAAAGAAGGAAATAAAATGTCAAAGGAAAAGAAACATAAAAAAGGTTTAACAGCTTTTGGAATAATTGTACTAGTACTAGTTCTTATATTGGCAATAATAATAGGTGGAACATATTGGTATATAAATAGTAAATTATCAAAAATACAAAAAGTTGATATAGATGAAAAAGATTTGAATGTTTCAGCACAAGCAGAGGAACAATTAGCTGATTATAGAAATATAGCAATATTTGGAATAGATTCAAGAGAAGATACATATAACAAAGGAAATAGAAGTGATTGTATTATAATAGCTAGTATTAATAATAAAACCAAGGATGTAAAACTAGTTTCTGTTTATCGTGATACATATGTTCAAATCGAAGGGCATGGACTTGATAAAATAACACATGCATATTCATATGGAGAGGCACCACTTGCTATAAAGACTTTAAATACTAATTTAGATTTAAATATTAAAGAATTTGTAACTGTAAACTTTGATGCTGTAAAAGAAATTATAGACGACATAGGAGGAATATCAATGAATATAACAGCAGAAGAAGTACCTCATATATCTGGAATAACAAAGGCAGGAACATATAATTTAACAGGAGAACAAGCATTAGCATATGCAAGAATTAGATATGCAACAGGAGGAGATTATAAAAGAACAGAAAGAATGAGAGATGTATTAACTGCAGTAGTAAACAAAGTAAAGACATTTAATATTAGTCAATTAAATACACTTGTAGACCAAGTGTTACCAAGAGTATATACAAATATAACAGCAAATGATATATTTGGATTATTGCCAAGTGCTCCAAACTTTAAAATAGTAGAAAGTTTAGGTTGGCCATATGATACAAAGGGAAAAACTATGGATAGATGGTATGGAATTCCAATTACATTAGAAAGTAATGTAACTAGATTACATCAAGAGGTATTTGAACAAAAGGATTATTCGCCATCAGATACGATAAAACAAATAAGCAATGACATAATTGCAAAAACAGGATATACAAAATAATTTAAAACAAGAGGGGAAAATGAAAGTGAAATTAATAAAGAAACATAGAAACGTTTTTTTAAGGATGATGGATATTATAATAATTACAGCAGCATATTATGTTGCTGTAATTATTATAGAAAACCAGGTGGAATTGTCTAAAGAAATGCAAAAAATTATAATAGATACAATTATATTAGCAACATTGATTTATCAGATTGTATTAACAAGCTTTAGGACATACCATAATATAACAAGATATGAAAATGGTAGTGATTATTTAGTATATATTTTGGCATGTTCAATATCTTGCACTATAATGATAATTTTTAATATTTTAAAAGTAATACCAATTGCAAACGAAAGAGTAAATTTAATAGCAGAACTTATCATAATGCCTGTAATAATAGGATATAGAGTATTTATTAGAATGATATTAACAAGTCAATATAAAGATACTGAAGAAGATACAGAAAAGAAAAATGTACTAGTAATAGGAGCAGGAAATGCAACTAGAATATTATTAGAGACCATAAAAAGTAGTATGAAAGATACATATAAAGTAATAGGATTAATAGATGATAACACAAACAAAGTAAACTATGCAATATCAGGAAACAAAATATTAGGAACACGTTATGACATACCACGAATATGCAAAGAAAATAATGTAGAAGTAATATTTTTCACAATATCAAATATATCATCAGAAGACAGAAGAAAAATATTAGAAATATGTCAAGAAACAGGCTGTAAAGTGCGTATATTACCAGGTACAAAAGAACTAATAAAAAACAAACCATTAGTACAAAATTTTAGAGATGTCCAAATAGAAGACTTATTAGGTAGAGAACCAATAAGATTAGACAATAAAAATATAGGAGAACTAATAAAAGACAAAGTTGTACTAGTAACAGGTGGTGGTGGTTCAATTGGTTCAGAATTGTGTAGACAAATAATAAAATTCAAACCACAAAGACTTGTAATAGTAGATATATACGAAAACAACTTGTATGACATAGAACAAGAACTAAAATTCAACTATCCAAAAATACAAATAGATGCGATAGTTGCAAGTGTAAGAGAAACAGAAAGATTAAACGAAATATTTAGTGAATATAAACCATATTTAGTATTTCATGCAGCAGCACACAAACATGTACCACTAATGGAAACAAGCCCATTAGAAGCAATTAAAAACAATGTATTTGGAACATATAATGTTGCTAATTGTGCAGAAAAATATGGAGTAAAAAGATTTATATTAATTTCAACAGATAAAGCAGTAAATCCAACTAATATAATGGGAGCAACAAAAAGATTATGCGAGATGATAGTGCAAGCAAAAAATAAGGACAGTAACACTGAATATGTAGCTGTAAGATTTGGAAATGTATTAGGAAGCAATGGTTCAGTAGTGCCATTATTTAAAAAACAAATAGCAAAGGGAGGACCAGTAACAGTAACACATAGGGAAATTACAAGATTTTTTATGACAATACCAGAAGCAGTATCACTAGTATTACAAGCAATGTCAACAGCTAAAGGAGGAGAAATATTTGTACTTGACATGGGAGAACCAGTGAAAATATATGATATGGCAGTAAAACTAATTAAATTATCAGGACTGGAGCCAAATGTTGATATACAAATAAAAATAACAGGGTTAAGACCGGGAGAAAAATTATATGAAGAGTTATTGATGTCTGAAGAAGGATTACAATCAACAAAAAATGATAAAATTTATATTGCAGAGCCTATGCAAATTGATATGAATATGATACAATATAAATTGGCAGAACTTAAATGTTTACTTGAAAATTGCAACAATGAGCAAAAAGACGAAATAAAAAGAGTTATAAAAGAAGTTGTACCAACATTTATAGAACCTAAAGGAAATATAGCATAGAAGAGCTTTTAACATAAATGAAAAGGAAAGAAGGAAAATATAATTGAAAGAGAGAATTTTTTTAGCATCACCACATATGTCTGATGAAGGATATGAAAGAGAATATGTAAAAGAAGCATTTGACACTAATTGGATTGCACCATTAGGAGAAAATGTAAACAAATTTGAAGAGGAATTAGCAGAATATGTAGGAATAAAACATGCAGCAGCCTTATCAGCAGGAACGGCAGCAATACATATGGCATTTAAAGCATTAGAAGTAAAAAAAGGAGATATAGTATTTTGTTCAAGCTTAACATTTTCAGCAACTGCAAATCCAATAATATATCAAGATGCAACACCAGTATTTATAGATAGTGAAAAAGATACATGGAATATGGATCCAAAGGCATTAGAAAAAGCATTTGAAAAATATCCACATCCAAAAGCAGTAATAGTAGTTCATTTATATGGGACACCAGCAAAAATAGACAAAATAAAAGAGATATGTGACAAACATAAAGTTCCTTTAGTAGAAGATGCAGCAGAAAGTTTAGGAGCAACATATAAAGGAAAACAAACTGGAACGTTTGGAAAGTATGGAATATACTCATTTAATGGAAACAAAATAATAACAACAAGCGGTGGAGGAATGCTAGTATCAGAAGATGAAGAAAGAATTGCTAAAGTAAGATTTTGGGCAACTCAATCTAGAGAAAAAGCACGTCACTATGAACATAAAGAAATAGGATATAACTATAGAATGAGTAATATCGTTGCAGGTATTGGTAGAGGACAATTAAAAGTATTAGATTTAAGAATAAAGCAAAAAACAGAAATATATAACAGATATAAAGATGCATTTAAAGATATAACAGATATAGAATTACAACCAACACCAGTAGAAACAAAACCAAACCATTGGCTAACAGCAATAACTATAAAAGCAGACTCAAAAGTAAAACCACTAGATATAATGGAAACATTAGAAAAAGAAAATATAGAATCAAGACCAGTATGGAAGCCAATGCATATGCAACCAGTTTTTAAACAATATGATTTTATAAAAGTAGAAAACAAAGCAGTCTCAGAAGACTTGTTTAAAAGAGGAGTTTGCCTACCTTCAGATACAAAAATGACAAAAGAAGAACAAGATAAAATTATAGAAATTATTAATAACTTATGGAAGTAAATTTTAAGAAGAGGAATTGTTATGTATAAAAATTATATAAAAAGATTTTTAGATTTTACATTAAGCTTGTTAGCACTAATTTTGTTATCGCCTGTAATGCTTATTATAGCTATTTTAGTTAGAATAAAATTAGGAACACCGGTGATATTTAAGCAGCAGCGTCCAGGTAAAAATGAAAAAATATTTACATTATATAAGTTTAGAACAATGACTGATAAAAAAGATGAAAATGGAAATCTTTTGCCAGATTCAGAGCGTTTAACTAAATTTGGGAAGTTACTTAGAAGTACAAGTTTGGATGAATTACCAGAGTTAGTAAATATAATAAAAGGAGATATGGCAATAGTAGGTCCAAGGCCATTATTAATAAAAGATATGTTGTTTATGACAGAAGAACAAAGAAAGAGACATACAGTAAGACAGGGGTTAACAGGTCTTGCACAAATAAATGGAAGAAATAATATAACTTGGGAAGATAAATTAGATTATGATTTACAATATATAAAAAATATTACATTTGTTGGAGATATGAAGATAATTTTCAAAACAGTTTTAAAAGTTTTTAAAAAAGAAGATGTAAATACAAATGGAATGGATACTGCGGAAGATTTGTGTGACTATTTATTGAGAACAAATAAAATAACTGAGGAAGAATATAAAGAAAAATTAAAAGAATAATTAGGGAGAGAGAATGAAAGAAGAATTAGTATCAATTATAATGCCTTCATATAATACGGGAAAGTTTATAGGAGAGGCAATTAATTCGGTAATAGATCAAACATATATAAATTGGGAATTAATTATTGTTGATGATTGTTCATCAGATAATACAGACAAAATTGTAAAAAATATAAAAGATAGTAGAATTGTTTATTTGAAAAATGAAAAGAATATGGGAGCAGCTGTTAGTAGAAATAGGGCGTTGAGAGAAGCAAAAGGAAAATGGATTGCTTTTTTGGATAGCGATGATTTATGGAAAGAAAATAAATTAGAAAAACAAATTAAATTTATGAAAGATAATAATTATTATTTTACTTATACAAATTATATTGAAATAGACGAAAATGGTAATCAGAATGGAAAAAAAATAACAGGCCCAAAAAGAATTACAAAAACAGGAATGTTTAATTATTGTTGGCCGGGATGCTTAACAGTAATGTACAATGCAGAGAAGATAGGGCTTATTCAAATAGAAGATATAAAGAAAAATAATGATTATGCTATATGGTTAAAGGTATGTAAAAAAGTTGATTGTTATTTATTAGATGAAAGCTTGGCAATGTACAGAAAAAGAAGAGGAAGTATAAGCAGTTATAGCTATACAGTTTTAATAAAATGGCATTATAAGTTGTATAGAGATGCTGAACATCAGAATATAATATGTAGTTTATTTAATACTTTTAGAAATATAGTGTTTGGAATTTATAAAAAAGTAAGATTTTATTGATAAAAGTTAGGATGAGGATAATGAAAATAGAACATTTAGTTGCTACAACGAATATGGAAGATTTTAAATTATATAGTGACTTGAATTTAAAGACAAGTGCTATTATAGCTAATCAAAATGGAAAGAATGAGTTTAAGAAAAAAATAAATAATAACAGTATTATAAAAATAATTTCAACAGATACTAAAGGAGTGGGAAAAAATAGAAATTTAGCACTTATGTTTGCTGATTCAGATATATGTATTTTATCTGATGATGATATGAAATATGAAGATAATTATTTGAATATTGTACAAGAAGCTTTTAAGTTATTACCAGAAGCAGATGTAATAATTTTTAATATAAAGACCATTGGAGATTCAAATGAATTAATACATAGAAGGATTAATAAAAAAATAAAAAAAATAAATAGCTTGAATTTTATGAATTATGGTGCTGCTAGAATTGCCTTTAAATTGAAGGCAATAAGAAACAAAAACATATGGTTTTCTACAATGTTTGGAGGAGGTTCTAAATATTCTTCTGGCGAAGATACTTTATTTTTAGCAGATTGTTTAAGAAAAAAAATGAAGATATATGCATATCCTAAATTCATTGCTACTGTAAAACAGGAAACTTCTACGTGGTTTAGAGGATATAATGAAAAATTTTTTTATGACAAAGGAGCATTACTAAGCCAAATTAGACCTAAAACTAAGTATTTATTTACATTGTTTTACTTTCCTTTTAGATTTAAATGTAAATTGTCATATTTGAAAAAGGTGCGATTGATGTGTGCAGGTATTCGTGAATATAATCTATAAAAATGAAATGGAGGAAAAATGAAGGAACCTTTGGTTAGTATAATAATTCCAACTTATAAAAGAAGTAAATATATTGAAAGAACAATAGAGGCTGTTTTAAAGCAATCCTATAACAATATAGAAATAATAGTAGTGGATGATAATAATCCAGAAACTTATCACAGAGAAGAAACTGAAAAAGTAATGCAAAAATATAGAAAGCATAAAAATATAAAATATATTAAACATGAAAAAAATATGAATGGATGTGCTGCGAGAAACACAGGATTGAAAGCGGCTGAAGGAAAATACATTTGTTTTCTGGATGATGATGATATAATATATGAAAACAAAATAAAAGAACAAGTTGAATTTTTAGAAAAAAATCTAAAATATGGAGCAGTATATTGTTATAGAAAAATAGGAGATTTGATTCATTGTCCAAATATAGAAGGAAATATATCAGAGTATTTATTAAGTGGTGAACATATAATAATTACAATTATGTTATTATTTCGTAAATGTAATATAAAAGATTGTGAATGGAATATAAATTTAAAAAGAAATCAAGAAGCGGGTTTTTTATTAGAATTTTTTGATAAGGGAAATTTAATTGCTTGTTTACCCAAAATATTATGTGAAACATATTTAGATGATAGATCTAATGTTTTGAATAGTAAAAAAAATGAGTATGAAATGTTAAAATATTTAAATGAATATAAAAGAATAATAGAGAAAAATGGATATAATAAAGGAAATATTTATTGTCAAAGATATTTTGGAATAATGTTAACATATTTAAAAGATAGAAAAATTTTAAATTTTATTAGATGTTTTTTTAAAACTATTTTTTTTAATCCATTTTTATTTATAAAAATCAGTTTTAATTATGTTAAAAATTATTTGGAAAAAGAGAGAAAAGATTATAAGAGGTATATATGAAAGTAAATAAAAAAATAATTCCAACTAGTATTATATATATATTGTTTTTTTTAACTATTATGAGTTTTTTTAATATAAAGTTAATTAGTAATTTGATTAATTATTACTATATATATTTGTATGGCTTTTTTTCGATTATTTTAATATTTTTTGTGATTAAAGAGAGAAATTTTAAAATTAATACAAATTATTTTAGTATATATTTTATTTATGTAGTATTGTTAGTATTTTGTTATTTTTTAAATAACGTGCCTTTAGGAAATTTATTAATTATGTTGTGCATGCCGTTATATTTGTTTGTTTTTGAAAATATTGAAATTGATACAAAATCGATAAAAGTAATGTTTTTTGCACTGTTAATTTTATTTGGTTATCTTTTGAGTACATTGGTAAAAAATAATGGGGTATATATTTATAATCCTAATACAATTGCTCAGTTAATATTATATATAATGATATTAAGTAATTATTATTTTAAATATTCAAAAAAAAATATTATGGTAGTTTTGATATTTAATATGCTATCATTTTATGCAATTTATAAAACTAATTGCAGAAATTTATTAGCAGTTTCGTTAATTTACTTAATTATACTATATATCGTGCCAAAAAATATTTTGAAAAATGTTAAAATACAAAAAATATTATTTATTAGTATAATTATAGTTAGTATTATAATTCCAGTTTTTTTTAGCTACTTATATGTGCACAAAAGTGTATTAAATATAAATATTCTATTTTCTAGTAAAAGTATATTTAGTGGTAGAGAAAAAATTTGGACAGTTTGCATTAATGCTATACAAAAGGGAAATAATATTATTACTGGATCAAATCCAAATAATTATATATATTTTAATTGTTCTGACTATAGTAATCAATCTTCATCAACATGTGA
>ENA-OPWR01000240-OPWR01000240.1-human-gut-metagenome-genome-assembly--contig:-NODE-240-length-55594-cov-3.790057_pt1 | contig 55594 bp, 42 predicted proteins | sample MGYA00241507_ERZ502006 | MGnify/ENA primary metagenome ERZ502006 (study PRJEB25962, sample SAMEA2043041) | human gut metagenome | biome: human gut; feature: human-associated habitat; material: faeces...
CCCAACATTTCGTCGAAAAACTTATTTTTTAACTCCCATCAAATCGTGTAGAGCCTCTTTTTTGGTTCTATATAATTTAGTTTTTTGGCTCTTTTTTCATGAATTTTATGTCCAATAGCATAATCAGAAACAGATTTAAAATTCTCATCATAAGGATAAATCTCTTGTCCAAATTTTAACCACATTTCTGACCATGAATTCCCCTCATCAAGCAAACGATGAACTATCGAATTATTCATTACTTTATTTCCCTCTTGATGAGTTAAATCAACACATTTTTCTTCATCATACAACTTACTTTGCAAATCACATTCCAATTTATCACATTGAAAAGCAAACATTGCCTCTTTCGTCTGATGATCATCAAATTCTAAAAACAATTGTTCAATCTTACTACCATCTACTAATCCCATCAAAATTTTGTGGACAGCTTCCCTTTCAATTCTTTTCTTTTCATGATCATCAATTTCAAATTGTGTTAAATCTCCAATTATCGTTTCTCCAAGCTCATGAACAGCAAGCATTAATATAACTTTCAATAAATCAATATCATATTGATATTCGGACTTCATTGCAATGGCTAACATCTGAACACCAAAAATATGTTCTGCAACACTTTCAACTCTGTCTCTTTGAACGTTCCAAACTTTCCATCCTTTTCTAATAACGTTTTTTAAACGATTACAAATAATATAATAATTGATTACTTTTTCTTCTTTTTTCATCAAATTACCTCCATAAAAAATATATTAACCCCTTATAAATAACTTGTCAATATTCATCTCTAACAATCTAACAATATCTCACCTTAATCACATCATCATCTTCCAACTTTCCAACCATCAAAGAAGAAGAAGGAATATGTTTTTGAATATGATTTTTTACTTTCCTCTCATCATAATTTGCATAACAATACTTACAAAAATGACTGCAAGAATTATAAACACCAATATCAATCATTCTTACACATTGACATTTCCCTTCTTTTCTAGCTGTCCAATCAGGATATTTCTTTCCCGTTAAACGATAAGCAAGTTCATGAGATAAACATTCTCCTTGAACAAAACCATACTCCACTAAATTTCTCTCTTCAAAACAAGTCTGAACAACAATCCCATTATTTTTAGCACTCTTACTAAAATTTTTACCTATTTCTTGGTAATCCTTCTCCGTAAAAGGTCTTAATTTTAAAGTTTTTTCATTCTTTTTAACATTTCGATAATCATCAATAAAAGAAATAATAATCTTCTGAACCACTCCATTTAATAAAGAACACAACCGATCAAAAGCTTTAATATGATAATCAAGAGAATATTTTTCACTCAAAAAGATTGGATCATAGCGAACAAAAACTTTATCAGAACCAATCTGATTAGAAATGACTTTAACAGCCTCAATAATCTTCTTCTTATCGATAACATTAGGCTCAATCTCCTTATGATAAGGAGTAATTGTAACTTGAAAAAGAAAAGGAATTCGAATTTTATCTAAATAGTTTAAAATAGGTAACGGATTCTTTGTACAAAACACCAATAAATCAACGTTTTCAAAATAGATTCTACTAACTAATTTAGGATAAAAAGGATTCCTTACATCAACATATCCTTCAAGAAATCGATTCATCAACCATTCCGAATAAAAAGCAACAATATCTGTCCTACCACTTATATTTAAAATCATTCTCTCTTCTTCTTAAGTATTTTTTATACAAAATACCTTTTAATTCGCATCAAAACTTTTCTTTTAGGTAGTTTTAATCCTTTCTTATCTATTTTTTCCATCGAAAATTCTGGTTGAATTTCTTTTAACTTAGACATTCTCTTTTTATCTTTTATTCCTTCAGAAGTTAAAAATAAATATTGTAATAAATCTTTCGTCTTAGAATCAAGCAAATCAAAATCAAAAGAAGCAACGTAATTCATATCAAACCAATGATTTTTACTATTTAAATTTTCTTGATTTGTTGCCATAGAAATTAGCATTCTTCGGGTAAAATAAGAGGAAGTATTTTGAATTAAAGAAATATCCATTAAATGATAAATACTAGCAATACTATTCTTATTACTCATAACTTCAAAAAGATCGAAAAATAATTCATCATTATTTAAAGAAAGTAAAGTTTGAATATCTTTTTCTTGATAATTTTGTTTTCGTAAAAGAGAATCTGATAATAATCGTTCAATAAAAAGAACATATTTATCTTCTAAAGAATTTAATAAAGCTAAATTTTCTAAATATTTAGGATTTTTAGACCCCTTTTCTGAATTATCCATTTTCTTTCTACCAAACCATACTGCCCGAAAAGGAACTTGATTATCCCATAATTCATTATCTAAATCCATTCGTTCTTCTACAGAAAGAGAAGAATTTGTAATGTAATAATAAATTGCTCTTGCTTTTAATTTACTATTTGCTTTGGTTAAAGCTTGAATTTCTTCACGATAATATTTTCCTTGAATATATTCTTTTTTAGTCATGAGAGGATATAAATAATAACTAATCGAATAATTTTCTGCTAAAATCTTCATATTCTCTAAATGATACTTATCCTTAAGAGAATTTTTATTCAAAGCTAAATAATCAACCGAATGTTCAGGATAAGAATGCGTTCCTTGTAAAGAAGAACTACCAATTTGAGTGATAAACTTCATATCTTCTTCATGATAAGGACTTTGAAGAGAATCTTTATTCTTACTAATCATTGCTAAAGCAGACGCTACCAAAAAATCCAAATCATTACCACCCACATCTTTTGCTCCTAAAATCATCTTTAAATCTTTTTGATGATAAGGACTTTGAATAAAATTATCATCATTAATCACCCAAAGGGCATATTGTAAATTCTTACTAGACTTAAGCAAATTCATATCAGAGTAATAATTCTTGCTATGAAGAAAATTAAGTGAACATAAACGTTCAAATAAATGCCATACCCCGTCTCCATTTTTTAGCTGATTCATTGCCTCTACTCTTTTTAAATAATCTTCACATTGAAGTAAATTTTTATGAATTAATAATTTTTTAGGAAAAACAATATCACTAGCAGGAATAGAAAGAGATAAAAATCTTGAAGCCTCCTCATCACTAAGTTCATGTAACCACTCACTAAGTTTTTCTATATTTTTAAAATTTTTAAATAAATCATATTCTTTTATTTTATAAATTAACTTGGCATAATCTTTTTTCATGCTAAAACCACCTCGCTAATTCATTATATCATTATTTTTTGAAGAATATTTCTTTGGATAAAATACTAGACATTTTTTTGACAGAAAAATTTTAAATCAATGTCATTTTTTCTTCCCATAATATATTTAATTCTTCTAATTCTTTTGTTAATGTATCGATTTCATGTTGAAGAGAAATTGCTTTTTGTCGATCTAGATAGTTTTCTTCTTTTAAAAGTTCTGTATTTAACTGTTGAATTTGTTTTTCTAAATAATCAATTTTCTTTTCTAATTTTTGGATTTCTTTTTCTAAAGAATAACTTTTTTCTTTCTTTACTTTATCTTTTTTCTTTTTTTCTTGGGAAAATACTTCAGAAGTACTTTTCTCTTCTAATTTTCTTTTTTCTAAATATTCGGAATAACCATAAGGATAAAATTTAGCATCACCATCTTCTAAAACTAATAATTTATTACAAAGTAGTTGAATAAGATATCTATCATGACTAACGATGACAATGGTTCCTGGATAGTCAAGAAGGATTTTTTCAATCGCATTTTTACTGACAATATCTAAATGATTGGTTGGTTCATCTAAAAGTAAAATATTAGGTTTAGCATTTAATACTTTACATAAACTTACTCTTACTTTTTCTCCACCAGATAAATCTTCAATCTTTTTATCCATCTCTTCTCCATGAAAATCGAAAGCACCAAGTACATTTCTAATTTCATCTACTGGCATTTTGGGAAAACTCTCATTCATTTCTTCATAAATGGTATTTTGCATTGTTAATTGATCAAATTTTTGAGAAAAATAACCAATTTGACTTCTTTCTCCGAAACGAAATTTTCCTGATAAAGGAGGAATTTCTCCCATTAAAGTTTTCATTAAAGTAGATTTCCCTACTCCATTTTCTCCAATAATTCCAAGACAGTCTCCCCTTTCCAAAGAAAAGTTAAAACAACATAAACTCTCTTTATAACCAACACTTAAATTTTTAACTTTTAAAACATCTAAATAACTCTTTTCCCCTAATGTTGGTCGAAAATGAAACGTCTTTGTAGAAGAAGCTTTAGGTTTATCTATTTTGACCATTCTTTCGATTTGTTTTAACTTAGACATTGCCATAGAGGCTTTGGTTGGTTTGTAGCGAAATCGTTCAACAATAGCCGTTAATCGTTTAATTTCTTTTTCTTGTTTTTCATAATCTTTTAAATTTTTCTGATATTCCTCTTCTTTTTGTTTTAAATAAGCACTATAATTTCCAGAATATCTTTTTAGCATACCAAATTCAATTTCTTCAATGACATTGCAAATATGATCTAAAAACATTCGATCATGGCTAACGACTAAAACTGCTTTGGGATAATTTTTTAAGTATTCTTCTAACCATAAGATACTTTGAATATCTAAGTGATTAGTAGGTTCATCTAAAATTAATAAATCTGGTTTAGATAGAATTAATTTTAATAAAGATAATTTTGTTAGCTGTCCTCCCGAGAATTCATTTAAATATTTTTCTTTATCTATATTGGAAAAACCAAACTGAAGAAGAGCATTTTCATATTCTCCTTGATAAGAATATCCTCCAAGTATCCGGTATCTTTCATATAAATCATTATATAAATTAAAATCTTTTTCATGATATTCACAAGCCATTCTTTTTTCAAGTTTACTTAACTTATCTTGAACAATTAAAATATCAGAATAAGCAGAACGAATATAATCAATCATCTTAATCTTATCCGTATCTTGAATACTCTGTTCTACATAGCCAATCTTAAAATCTTTAGAAGAATTCACCTCTACTTTATCATATCCATCTTCAATAGGATATTCTCCCATAATTGCCTTTAATAAAGTAGTCTTCCCACAACCATTTCTACCTACCAAACCAATTTTTTCTTGATTTTTAATCTTAAATTGAATATCCTCTAAAATTACATTTCCTGAGATAGATACACTTCCATTTTTAATTTGATAAAACATCTTCATCACCTAACATTCTTAATTATTGTACCACAAACTAAGAATGTTTTAAATTATCATGATAAAAATCTTTTATCTTCTTCTTAGCACAACTAGTTTGTACCTTAGAAATCCATTCTTCACGAGGACCTTTAGATAAATTATCGGTAATAATTCTTACCCTATCTTTATTTTTTAATACATAATCCAAAGAAACAATAGAATCATTAACAAAAGCCCCAACCATTGTATTCCCAATCTCTTCTCCTAATTGATAAGCTAAATCAATTAAAGTAGATCCTTTAGGAAGTTCAACAACATCTCCCTTAGTTGTATAAACATAAACCTTATCAGAAAATAGTTCTTCTTTTACTTTATGAACAAATTCTTGATTATCCATAAACATTGCATTAATTTCTACTAAAGATTGAAAAAATTGATATTTATTTTTCAATTCCTTTTGCATAATATCCCTAGCCTGACCTTTATCTACCTTCCAATAAGCAGTTAACCCAAAAGATGCAACCAAATCCATATCAAAAGTTCTAATTTGAGTTTGAACCAAGCGATCATCACTACCAAAAACAGTAGTATGTAATGACTGGTACATATTTGTCTTAGGATTACAAATATAATCCTTAAATTTATCATTAACAGGATGATACTTCTGATGAATAAGACCTAAAGTATAATAACAATCTCTAACCTCTTCTACCATAACTTTTAATGCTAATAAATCATGAATATCTGATAAATTATATCCAGAATTTAATCGTTTATAAATTCCATAAATATTTTTCGTTCTAACTTTAATCTCATTATCAATTCCTTCATTACTTAAAATTTCTTTAATTTGAAATAACATTTCATTTAAACATTTATTGCTTTCTTTCTCTATTTTTAACTTTATTTCTTCTAAATTTTTATAAATATCAGGCTTCAAATACTGTAAAGATAAATCTTCTAACTCTGATTTAATTCGATAAGCCCCAATATAATAAGCAAGAGGAACAAATATTTCCATAGTTTCAAGAGAATTCTCTCTTTGTTTAAATTCACTCTTAAATTGTAAAGTTCGCATATTATGTAATCGATCAGCCAATTTAATAATAATAATTCTAACATCTTCTGTAATCCCTGTAATAATCTTTCTCGTATTCGCATAATTTTGATCCTTCTTAGAAGAAAAATTCATTTTAGATAATTTAGTTACCCCATTCACTAATTTAGCAACATCTGAATTAAAATTTTCTTCAATCTCTTCTTTAGTCATTTTAGTATCCTCTAAAGTATCATGCAAAAGTCCAGCACAAATCGTATCACAGTCAGCATGCATTTCCGCTAAAATATAAGCAACATTTAAAGGATGTATAATATAAGCGTCTCCACTTTGCCGATACTGTCCATCATGCAAATAAGCCGCATATTGATAAGCCTTTAAAATCAATTTTTTCTCTTCTTCATGATATTCTTCTACTTTTTTCATCAAATCTACAAATTCAATTTTTCCCATTTTCAATCCTCCAACAAAAAAATCAGCATCAAAGCACCATAGTACCTTAATACTGATTAACATTCATTTTACTCCAGCATAAATCAATTATATTTTTTATATTTTTCAAAAAGAAGATTTTATTCAAATTAAAATACTGATTCATACTTTCCCTCCATAATGAAATAATGTTGAATATCATTCTAACAACTCTAGGAAAAAAAGTCAAGTTCTAAAAAAGAAAAGAGAAAAGTTTTACTCTTCTCCCTCACTTGGATAATCCTCATCACCATCATCTAAAGAAGAATCATTAGAGGAAGAATTATCCTTTTCTTCTGTACCATTAGAAGTGTCTGTTGAAGGTGGTGTAGAGGAACTATCATTAACAACTCCCGTAACAATAACCTTTTGTATATCTTTAGCAACATACCCCTGATAAACTATTTCATAAGTAATATGATATGTTCCATTATCAAGAGAGCTAACATAAGATACTAAATCTCTATAATCATGATAAGATTTACCATTCACAGTAAATGTCTCTTTAACATTACTAGAAGTAACATCATTCCCATTATAAGTTAAAGTATAACCAAAATAGGTAAATGCCTTAGAAGTATTTTTATTATACGTCACTTCTGTTTTTCCTAATTTTAATTTTAATCCTTCTTGCGGAGTAGAAGACTCATTCTTAGAACTACTACTATTATTACTAGAAGAATTACTATTACTACTTGTTGAACTACTACCATGCGTTACTTTATTTGCTTGACTAGCATCAGCATCCACGGTTTCTTTATCTAACTTTTCCCCATCTAAAACACGTTGAATTAATTCATGAGCATAACTAACGCTCTCCTCTGTAGGTTCCATAACATACGCTAATGAGGAAGGAGCAGAATAAGTATAATTCTTAGAATCACTACCATTTAAACTATTGCTAACAATATTCCATTCATAATTTTTAGATAATTGCATCTTAACAAGAGAAGTTAATCTCGACATCTTCATATTCGTAACAAAACTATTTTTCATCGAATCCAATAACTTACTATATTTAGTAATAATTGCCTTACTCGTACATTTATCAAAAATAGCTTTTAAAAGAGCTTGTTGATCTTTAACCCTCTGCCTATCTCCAGCCGCAAACGCTTTTCTTTCACGAGCAAAAGATAAAGCTTCTTCTCCATTGACTTCATTATACCCTTTTGTATAATGATAATTATCAATAGAAGTAAAAGTATAATCCGAATAAACATTTACTCCACCAATTGCATTAACAATATCAACAACACTACTAAAGTTTACTTTAACATAATAGTTAATATCAATATCTAATAAATCTTCAATAGTCTGAATAGACATATCAATCCCATACAAACCAGCATGAGTAAGTTTATCACGATAACCACTTTTTCCATGAAGTTTTACATAATAATCTCTTGGAAGAGAAGTAAGTAATATTTGTTGCGTAGCCGGATTAACCGTTACAACCATATTAACATCACTTCTAGAAACACTAGAAATCTCCCCATAAGTATCAATACCACTAATATAAACACTAAATGGTGTTTTAGTAACATTAGTATCTTTAGAAATATCACTAGTCTTTTTCACTAAAACAAATCCATAAATCTTACGAATATAATCTTTAAAACTCTTACCATCAATCGTAATATTTTCATTCAAAATATCCAAATAAGAATTCTCAATCAAAATAGCATCTACTTTTTTATCCATTAAAGCATTAGCTAATTTCTCTGTATCATTATAATCTTTAGATTTTAATTCTTCCTTAGTCATTACCTTATTTAATGCTTCCTTAGTAATATCACTACCATCATCATAATAGCCTAAATTCTTTCCTGTAATATCCTTTAATTTCTTATAATTACTACTCTTTAACACCACAACAGAATAATTATAAGTCTTATAATTCAAATTTAAATTATTCATTAAATCAGTAGTTTTAGATAAATAAAAATCTAAAAGACTAAATAGCAAAATAACTAAAATCGACAGAAAAGAACCTAACTTTTTCTTCTTCCCCCGTAGCATCATCATAGATAAAATACCATCAATAATTAAAATAACCCCAATAATAGCAACTAAATAAAGATTACTAAGTACATTTAAAAAGATTAAATTTCCCAGAAAAAAAAGCGTCACTATAAATAGGAAAAAAGAGATTAACTTATAAATAAATGGCACTTTCTTTTTCTTTTTTTCTCGCATAACATCACCTTTTCTCATTTGTACTATCGTAACACTTCTTTTTTTATAAGTCTATGAATTAAAAATAATTATTTCTACTAGACACATATTCTGTCAAGTAACTACTTTACAAATTTTTCAAAAATTTTAAACCCATCTTTCAAGAAAATTTTTAATGTTTTATTTATTTTCAAACTAACATTAGTAGTAGTTCTTGTTAAAGAATTAGAATAATCTACCGAAGTATTTTCTAAATAATCATTTAAATCAATTTCATTCCCTTTTTCAATATCTGCCTCAAACTTTTTCATCTGTTCCTTAGTTAAATTTTTCTTCCTTTGTAAATTATATTCATAATATCCCGTCTTTTCAATCAAATAAGCCCCAATAAAAGCAAAAAAGAAAGCCAAGAAAACAAATTTAAAAATCTTTTTATGTTTCATCTATCCTTCCCCCTTAATATATTTGGCTAAAACATCAGAAATTGCTGAAACCGTATGGTAAACTTCTTCAACAGTATTTTCTACTCCTCCCAACTCAATCAATAAAGTATTAGAATCAAAATCCTGATTATAAACTCCATTTACTTTTGGGCCAGTTTTAAGCATAATTCCTCTAGAAAGTCCAGGATAATACTGATCAAACAATCCATTTAACCTACTAGCAAGACGATAATTTCCTTCCCAAGTAGCATAATCTTTTCCTACAACAAATAAAATCTTAGCATAATTTTTATTATGAATTGAAGCCAAAGTATAATTCCTAGAAACACTATCACGATGAAGATCAATAAAATACTTCAAAGAAGAATAAGTCTTTTTCTTTTCTACCATTAAATTTCTAGAAGCTTGATAAGAATAAGAATAATCCCATCCATTTTTCCTTAAAATATCACTCATATTAGTTTCCTCGACTAACGAAGGAATTCCCAACTTATTCAAATTTTCTCTTAAAACATAGCTAGCCATCATAACATTAGGGGTAATTCCATAAATATCCAAATTCTCACTACTATAATTTTCTAATTGATGAGAATTATAAAGATAAACAATCGGATCAGTCGTACTCTTAGGATTAGGATCTTGAATATAATCACTAATCTTCTTTAACTCTTCCATATCACTATAATCATCATTATATTCTAAGCTAATTGTCTTTGTATTATTCTTAATCTTAGTTATATTATCTCCTAAAATACTTCCATTTAATATCGTTTTAGGATCACGAAAATCAATATGAAAAAGAAATTTCATAGTCAAATTAACCAAATTAGTTGTTTTATACTGAGATAAAATATTCGCATTACCAGTAGAAACAAGCAAATTGACAAACTCCTCATTAGAAATTTTAGGAGATTTCTTCATCGAATAATAAAAAGTATAAGAAAACCCTAAATAAATCAAAAGAGAATAAAAAAAGATTCTCCATCTCCTCCTTCTCTTCTGTTTGGACTTATTTTTTAAATTCATTCTCTTTATCCCCATAATATCACCCAATATTAATATAAAAAAAGATAACCTAAAATATTGTCGAGGAAAGAGAAAAGAAAAAACTATATCTAAAAAATTTAAATACAGTAGAATATAACAAAAAAGTTTTGCAAGTTCATTTGCAAAACTTCTATTTTTTACCTATTTTTGCAAATGATTACTCTTTCGATTTCTCTTATATCGATATGCTTGAAAAACATATCGGAAAGAATAAACCATTACAACAAACAATACAAAAATAGTTCCATATAAAACAGGATGATAAAATTTTAAATCTTGATCTAAATAAACATCATAAGTAGATAAAGTTTCATTCTCATACACAATCTTTACTGTACCAAGCTTATCTCCTTTTTTCATCTTATAATTAATTTCATCCACACCATCAAATACATATTTAATTCTATTTCTTCTAATATCATTAGATAAATATAAAGAAACATCTTTATCAGCAACTAAAGAATATTCTTTATCATGCCCCCACTTAATAGGAATATTCTTAATTTTTTGCCCTTTTTTCAAAACCACTTGATAGCCATAATTAGTACTATAATAATCATAAATTTCTAAGCTATCCCGAACAGCATTTGATCTACTCTTAGTACTAGCACCTAAAGTAATAAGCAAATAATTCACATCATCAATCGTAGAAGTAGAAGCAAGACAAAGACCAGCTCCATCAGTAAAACCACTCTTCGCTCCAGTAATCTGACTAACATCTAAACCATAAGATCTAGAATAACTAACTAAAGTGGTTTTTACAGTCTTATTTAAACATTCAATTTTATATTCTCTAGCTGTAAATACCTCTTTAAATGTCTTATTCTTCAAACTATAAATCAAAAGCTTAGCTATATCACTAGCCGTAGAATAATTATGATCACTATCCATACCAATTGGATTATCAAAAAGTGTATGATCAAGTTTTAACTTTTTAGCCTCTTCATTCATTAACTCAACAAATTTACTAACACTTCCGCTAGTAGAAACAGCAAGAGCATTTACTGCATCTGCTCCACTAGGAAGCATAGAGCCATATAATAAATCCTTAATTGTAGGTTTATCTCCTTCTTTAAAACCTACTTGTGTATATTCAGAAATTCCCTTTAACATATCTTTAGTAATTACAACTTCCTTAGATAAATCATCATTATGTTCAATCGCCGTAATTACAGTCATAATCTTAGTTAAACTAGCAATCTGCAATTTCTCATCACTCTTTAACTCATATAATACTTTATTTTCATTCATATTATATAAAATAACGCTTTTAGAAGTAATATTAAATTCTTCTGCATAAACAATATTGATCTGTAGTAAAATTAACATTAAAAATATCTTAAAACCTTTCTTCATCAATATCTCTCCATTCTATCATAAAAATGAATCATAAATACTCCCTCTTGTTTTTTATTAAAATCAGCCATTACTAATAATATATGGATCTTTATAAGTACCACTTCCTCCTGTCACGACGACGGAAGAGGCAAGACGTAGGACTGGGCGAAGACCATTCGCACTACTCGAGCCGTCGTAGTCCACGTACCGGTAGCTCGGGAACCAAGCGAACGCGAGCACGGACGAGGAACTAGTAGGCGTCGCAAACCAATACCAACCTCCATTATTGATAAGAGAATAACCTTCATAACCTGAATTAGCCCTAGCCGTTGATAAAGTAGAGCCTGTTATTGCTTTAAAGTCTGCATCTGCCATATTCCATGCACTATTACTATCACATTTTCCCTCATAAGCATAAGTACTATTACAATAAGTTAAAGCTTTGGCATTTAAATTGGCTAAATGTTTTGGTACCCCCCTTGTTGACTCATAATCACTACAACTTGTCCCAGCTGTGCCATCACTATTGGTACACATGCACTCAGGAGAACCTGCACTAGTTAAATAAGCTGAACCATCTTTCACATAAGCAACACGCCAACCATTTGCATTAAATTTATAAGAAGAACCATAACAATATCCCATATCCGTATCACTTACATAATTTGCATTTTGTCCCTCACATGCCTTTCCTGAACATCCATTATTACCAGTATATTTCACATAAGCACCAGACTCTGCATCAGATAAAAATCTTGTTAAAGTATCACAATTTCCATAAGTAATTTTAGAAGATAAACTACTATTCATCATAGAAGAATCATTAGGCATACTTCCATCAATATAAACAACAAGTTGAAAAGAAGAAGTACTATTCTTACCAATAGTTAAACTAGTTGATAAAGTATTATTCCCTATTACCATTTTACTAAAATTACCAGTTAAAAGAGGCGTAGCAGTATAATCAAATTGATTACTACCAGTAGTATCTTGATATAAAGCATATTTAAAAGATTCAGTCTTAAGAGAATCACTAATAGAAGTAATATTTAATCCTAAAGTTAAAGTAGTATCTACCGATCCTGTATTTTTAACCGAAAAACTAGTCTTTACCCCATCATTAATATTTAAAACAGGACCAATATTCTTTACATCTACACTAGGGCCACTAGAACACTCAACACTTCCATCTTTAATGGTTAAATCAACTGTACTATTACCACTTTTCCATTGATACCAAGCATAAGTAAAATAAAAAGCACAACTAATAAAAATAACAATTCCAATAACCGTTCCCACAACTTTTCTAGCATCAATATCCTTCTTCATCTAGAATCACTCTCCTACTTTGCTATCTATATTTTAACATAAATAAGAAACTTTTTTCAATGTTTTTCCAAAGAAAAAGAACTATTTTCTTAAAATAATCCTTCTTTCTTCTATTTTATCTTTTTTTAAATATTCTTGATAAGCTAAATTTAAATAATCAATTTGTTTTAAAATAGGATCTAAATATTTTTGATATCCATTATCATAACGATAACGAAAAGCTTCTTGTAGTTTTTCTAATAAATCTTCATATAAAAATCCTTTTTCTAATAAAGATAAATAATAATGAATATAACTAACAATACTCTTAGGATTTTTTCTTCCCATAACAGGATAAATCTCTCTCGATTGAAAATCATAATAATAAGTAATTTCTAATTCTTGCATCTAATCCCTCCTTGCTGGAACTGTATCATATCACAACAAAAGGAAAAATACAAGTATTATTTAATTACCGAAACAAAAGTAGTAGATGAAGTATTATCAGAAGCAAACCCTTTATAATCTTCACTAAGTTGAATTAATTTTTTTAATTTATTTGTTTTATTTTGAATTTTATTCGCATATCCCACTAAAGTAGAAATTCCTTCTTGATTATAAGTAGAAATTCCTGATTTTAAAGTAGAAGTTCCTGATACTAAACGATTCTCTCCTTCTAATAATTGATTTGTTCCTTGATACAAAGAAGAAATCCCTTCCGTAATCTTCTTACTACTACTATATAAAGTATTTGAACCACTCTCTAATTCTACTAAACCATTTCTTAATGCTAATAACTGTTCTTTCACTTTAGAAGCTGTTGTTGTTAAAGTAGAACAAGTTGTATCGATTGCTTGATTATTCATAGAAAGCAAATAAATCAAATTGTTATTTCCCTCATAAGTATTTTTTAAAGTTACCAAATTCTTCTTTGTTCCCTCATCTAATGGTAAACTCATAATCTCTTCTACACTCTTATTTGCCAAATCAGAAGCATCATACTGTGCTTTCAAAGACTCATTTGTTACAGATAACTTACGAATAGCCTCATTATTTTTTTCCTTTAAAGTACTTAATTGACTTAAACTCTCTGTTAAAGATTCCGTAGATAAAGAACTAGATGAAGCATCAATTGCCGTAATAATTTGATTAACCCCTTGATTTAAATCATAAGCTCCTTTCGTTAATTCTTCCATATAATTTTTTACGGCACTCAAATTCTTACTAATTTCATTTGTTCCATTAAGTAATTGCATAGCTCCATTCTCTAATTCAGAAGCCCCATTTTCAATAGTATCCATATTACTCTTTAATAAACCAACTTTACGATATACATCATCTAATCGATTTAATACTTCTAAATCTGTATTCTCAATTAATTTAGGAGTAGATACCGTATAAATCGTAGGCTGTTTATATTTCTTTGTATCAAAAGTAATAACAATCTTATCCATATCTTTAAATTCATCTATCGAAGTACTTTCATACAACCCAGGAGCAGCAATACCTACCAAAACAAACTTATTTCCACTATTTACAACCTTACCACTAGAAATCGTAACATTCTCTTGGTTCTTATCTAACATTGCTCCCAATGTAACAACAAACGGTGTATATAATTCTTCCCCATCAATATTATGTTTATCCGTATTTTTTAAAGAAACTTCAATTTTAACATGACCAGACTTATCAACTAATTCTTTATTATTAATTTCTTTACCATCTAAATAATACTTAACAGAAGTTTCAATAGGTAACTCTTTCTCAAAATCTCCCTGATAAAAAATATCTTTTCCTTTATATGCCCAAGTCAATTTCTTATTATCTAGAGTAAAAGTCTCCTTCCCATTAATATTTAAAATCTTCTTTAACTCCGTAGTATCTTCTACCGAAGTATTTTCCATCTCACTCAAATGATTCGTAACAACAGTTTTAAATCTCGTCCCATCAGCATTCAAATTAGAATAAACTGCCTCTTCCTTTGTCAAAGCCAAAACTTGAAATGGAGTTGCAATAATACTAAGTGCAACAATACCAGTAACTAATCTTTTATTCATAACAATTCCTCCTTCATATTTTTTGTTGTCTTAATAATTAAACGATCAAAAATTAATAATAATGATGGCAAAATCAAAATAACAACCAACATACTAATAATTGAACCTCTTGATAATAATTTACAGATTGAACCAATCAAATCAATCTTAGAGTAAACCCCAACCCCAATCGTTGCAGCAAAGAAACATAAAGCACTAACAATAATCGAAGGTACAGTAAAACGTAGTGTTTCCTCCATCGCCATATATTTATCTTTCGTATTCTTTCTTACCGATAAGTATTTTGATGACATTAAAATTGCATAATCAATTGTCGCCCCAAGTTGAATTGTCCCAATAATAATAGAAGCAATAAATGGCAACGAAGTATTCGCATAAAAAGCAACACTCATATTCGCCAAAATGGCAAACTCAATAGCACTAATCAAAATAACCGGTAAACTAATAGATTTTAAAACTAAAAGCATAATAATAAATATTAAACCAATCGATACATAATTAACATTCTTAAAATCAATATCACTAATTTCTGTTAAATCCTTCATCAAAGGTCCTTCTCCTGCTACTATAGAATGTTGATCATATTTCTTTACAATTTTATTCACTTCATTAATTTGCAGATTTAATTCAGAAGTAGCAATATCATAAGTAGAATTCAAAAGAACTAACTGATATTGATCACTTTCCATAAATTGAATAAGATTATCTGGTAACAGCCCAACAGGAAGACCAAAATCCAAAACACTAGTAGGACTAAGCACCAAATCTATTCCCTTTATCTTTTTTAATTGACTAACTATCTCTTCCTTAGAAGATACATCAAGATTCTTATCCAAAAGAACAATCTCAGGAGAAACAATATTAAACTCTTTCTTTAAATTAGAGTTCGCAATACTAGAAGCCAAAGTACTAGGTAAAGACTTATCCAAATTATAATAAACTTTTACATGCTGATTTCCATAAATAGCAGGAACAAGTAAAATCAAAAAGATAACAATAATAAGGCGATAATGATGAATAGAAAATTTTTGCAATCTCTTAAACTCTGACAATAAACTTTTATGTTGAGTCTTTTCTATCCACTTATCACAAACCAACAAAAGTGCAGGAAATAAAGTTAATACAGATATTAACCCACATAAAACTCCCTTAGCCATAACAAGACCAATATCCTTACCTAAAGTCAACTTCATCATACAAAGAGCTAAAAATCCCGCAATAGTAGTTAAAGAACTTCCCAAAACAGAATGAAAAGTCTCTGTAATAGCTTCCTGCATAGCCTCTTTCTTATCCTTAAATTGTCCCTTCGCTTGAATATATTTATGATACAAAAAGATAGAAAAATCCATTGTTACCCCTAATTGAAGAACAGCACTAATTGCCTTAGTAATATAAGAGATCTCTCCTAAGAAAATATTAGTACCCATATTATATAAAATAGCTACCCCAATATTACCAAGCAATAAAAACGGAATAACAAAAGAATCCGTCGCTACAGTAAGAACCACCAAGCAAAGAATAACCGCAATAATAATATACGCTAACATCTCACTATTAGAAACATCTCTAGTATCTAATACCATCGCACTCATACCACTAACAGAAGAAGCATCTCCAACAACACTTCTAAGTTTTTCAACAGCCTTCATCGTTACTTCATCAGAAGTTCCATTTTCAAAAGTAACAACAATCACATTCTTCTCATCTTTATGTAATTTCTTTAAAACATCATCTGGTAAAATATCCATAGGAACAGTAGTATCTGTTACATCAACCAAACTAGCAACCAAATTAACAGAATCAATTTTTCGAATCTTATCTTCTAGCTTTAACATATCATAATTACTCATTTTATTAACCGTAACAAAAGAAAAAGCCCCAATTCCAAAATCATTAGTTAAAATATCTTGCCCTTTAATTGTCTCAATATCACTAGGCAAATAAACCAAAATATTATAATTAATCTTCGTATTAACATAGCCAATCAAAGAAGGAACTAATAAAAGTAATGCTACTATCACTACTAAAATACTATGATTAGTAATAAATCGATTAATTTTTTTCATCATAATTACCTCCATTCGTTAGATATCATATTACAAGAAATAGAAAAGTTCACTAACAAAAGAAGATTAATGTATATTATTCAACATTTGTCTATTAATTGTTGTATAAATAAACAATTTTTGTTGCATAACTTTACAAATGTTTGTTTAATGAATATAATGATAAAAGGTGATGAAAAAATGAATAAAAAGACAGATTTAAGAATTATAAAAACAAAAAATAATCTTTATCAAACCCTAATAAAACTAATGAGTGATAGACCATTCGAAGAAATAAAAGTATCAGATATATGTGAAAAAGCCCTAGTCAATCGTTCTACTTTCTATTCACATTATTCAGATAAATACGAACTACTCTCTTCCTATATTGATACATTAAAAGAATCTCTAGAAAAAGAATTAGAAAAAAATACTAGCATCAAAAATACAAAAGAATATTACTTAGAAATGATTTCTCTATTCCTCGATCATGTAGAAGAAAAGAAAGAAATTTATGTTGCTATCGGAAAAACAAACAAAAATGGAATCATGATGGATATGATATACGACGCATTCAAAAAAGAAATCATCGAAGGAATAGACAAATCAGAACAAAGAGTAAAAATACCTAGTAATTTTGTTGCTACCTTCTATTTAGGTGCAGTATTTAGTGCCGGAACCGAATGGCTAATGAGTGACTTTAAATATACCAAAGAAGAAATGTTAAATTATCTTAACATTTTAATACCAGATGGCTTAGAAATTGTTAACAAAAAGTAAAATACTTAAATGTATTTTTCCAAACAAAAAAGCAAGGAACAAAACCTTGCATTTTTTATTATTAAATTTCTTCAATTTTCATAAAGTTTGTAATCTTATTTCCCGTATTAGGAAATCCTCCAGTAATAATAACATGATCTCCCTTATTCAAATTAGCAAACGAAACAGCTTTTTCTTTTCCATCATTAACTACTTCATCAGTAGAATTATATTCTTTTACAAGAACTGGATATACCCCATAATTAAGTGCTAACTCATGAGCAACTTTTTCATTAGGAACAGTAGCTAAAATTGGAGCAACTGGTCTTAAATTACTAATCTTTCTTGCAGTATGTCCAGACATTGTTGCCGCAACAATAACTTTAGCTTCAATATCATTACTAGCTGTAACAACACTCTCAGCAATAATAGAAGTAATATCTTTTGCCGTATTAACAAAACTATCATTTTCAAAACGGCAATAACTTTCTACACTTTCACAAATTTCATTCATTTTTTGAATAGTCTCAACTGGATATTCACCCATAGTTGTTTCATCACTAGTCATAATTGCATCACAACCTTGAAGAACAGCATTAGCAACATCAGTAACCTCAGCATTAGTAGGACGAATATTATGTTTCATTGAACTCATCATTTGTGTAGCCATAATAACACCCTTGCCTTGTAAATGACATTCATCAATCATCATTTGTTGATAAAGTGGTAAATTCTCAACACCAGTTTCAATACCCAAATCTCCACGAGCAATCATAATATAATCGCTCATCCCAACAATCTCTTTTAAATTATCTATAGCATATTGAGTTTCAACTTTAGAAATAATTTTCATATTAGGCTTACCAAATTGAGCACATAATTTTTTTACTTCTTGAACATCATCAGCACTATTCACAAAAGATAATGCCAAATAATCTCCATCATGTTCACAAGCATATTGAATATCTTTCTTATCATCTTCAGATACAAATGGAATATCTAATTTAATACCTGGAATACATACTCCACGACGAGACTTAATTGTTCCTCCATTAATAATACGGCAAACAACACTAGCACCATCATCTTCAACGTCTTCTACAACTAACTTATAAAATCCATCATCTAAAAGAACACTCATTCCTACCTTCAAATCTTTAACAATATTACGATAGTTAAATGAAATTTTTTCCTTATTTCCTTTATCCTTTAAATCTTCTTCAACAATACGAATAGTACTTCCTTCTACTAATTCAATATAATCACCATCAAAAGTACAAGTCCTTAAATCTGGTCCTTTTGTATCATAAAGAATAGCAATATTTGTCCCTAATTCATCATTAGCTCTCTTTACTAAATCCTCATCTTGTTTTCTCTCTTCTAATGTAGCATGTGAAAAGTTAATTCTAGCAACATTCATACCAGCATCTACAATTCCCTTAAATTTCTCCCAACTTTGTGTAGCAGGACCAATACTACAAATAATCTTTGTCTTTTTCATTATCTTTCAACTCCTTCTTCTGAAACATTTTTAATTGTACTATATTTAAGTAGCAAGTGTCAATATTTTAACGCAATATTAACTTTATGTTATCAATCAATTCTGCTTCTTTTTCTCTTCCTTCTTCTTTTCTTGCGATGAAATAATTTAACTCTTACAGAAACATAAATAACTCCGATACCTATTCCCATTTTTTTGATAAAATCTACTTCATGATTAAAACGATAAAACGTATTCTCTATACAAGGAATTTCCTGTTCATAATCATAATAACCATAATCAACATCAACATAATTAGAAATTCCTTCCATAATACCTTTAGAACTAACCTGCTTAATTTCCACTTTTTCATCATTAGAAACATGAAGAGAAGAATCATCACTTAAAGAAATAACTTTATCATAATATTCTCCTCCAGCAACCCAACAAGATAAGTTTTCTAATTGTCCTCCAGTTGCTTCATTCAAATTTTGATATAAATCTTGACTACAATATATACCAGGAGTATATCCCATTAACTTAATTTCTTCTTCCCAAGTTTGAATAAACTTCTGATAAAATTCTTTATTTTGAACATATTCTTCAGAAGTATTTAATTGCCAAAAATCCGTTTCCAAATCCAAATATACAGGATAAGTAACTTCAATTCCTTCCAACTTCTTTTTTACATAAGAAATCTCCCTCTTCAACTCATCAACAGTAGTAGCCCTAGAAAATATATAAAATCCCATAGGAATATGATTCTTCATACATCCCATTACATTAGTATTAAAATAAGGATCTATACTATCTTTAGCAAAATCTCTAATTTGAATAATAGCATAATTAGCATCAACTTTCTCCCATTCTATCTCATCTTGCCATAAAGAAACATCAATCCCCAATTTAGGATGATTAGATAAATGTCTTCTTGTTTGATAATTTAAAGAAGGAACTTCAATAATATCCCCTTCCTGAAGAAAAGAAAAAGGAAAATTTAATCCATTATATTCTTTCAAGTCCCAAACAGAAAGTCCGCAAGATTTAGCCAACTTTTGAAAATCAAAAGAATCATCATAAACAACATATTCATCTTCCAAAATAAGAGATTTAAGATTATTATGATTTTGAATAAGTTCCTGCTTCAAACTTTTATCCGTATACAAATACCCAACATTACCATTTTCTAAATATCTACTCTTCATCTGACTATCTTTATTATCATCTTTATAAAAAGTATAACAATCATCAACTATACCCTTCATTCTTTCTTGATTTATATTTTCTTTCTTACCATAAATCCCAACAGCAATATGACTATCCCTAAGTTTTTGGACAACAGTCTTTATCATCAACAAAGCCTCATCATAGCGCAATTTAGGATGATCAAAAAGACAATCAACATCAAGATAAACAGGATAAGAAATAGAATACTGTTTAATCAAATTTTTAACAAAAGAAACATCTAAATAAACATCTCCTAAAGTATTAGAATCACTAGAAATAATTAAACCAACATCTATCCCATTTTTCTGACAATAATCTAATTTTTGTTTTAAAAAATAACATCCATCTGTATCATGATCTCCAATATCTAACAAAAGAAAATTTCCTTTCCAAACTCTTTTGAAAAGATTTTTATTAAAAAGATTTAAATCTAAATATCCAACACAATATTCAGAATTAGCATTCACTTGATCATTTTTCTTTCTCTCACGAATAATCAACACACCAGAACCAATAGTAACCGTTGCTAAAACAACAGCAATAAATCTCGGATGAGAATAAAATCTATATTTTTTCATCATAAAACCTCCTATTATCATTAATCTAAATCAAACAAAAATTCGGACAAGAAAAAAGCATATTCGTCAAACCAAAAATATGCTTTTCATCTATTAAAATTTTATCTTTTATTCTTTAATTTCTTTCTTTTCCAAATAACTGAATTAACCTCAAGAATATATTAATAAAATCAAGATATAAATCAAAAGCCCCATAAACTGCCATTGCCTCATTACTATCATCATAGCGAGTAATAATTTTTTGTACATCATACGCAACATAAGTAACAAAAATAGCTAAAACAGCAACACAAATAATCATATCTAATGTATGATTCACCAAAAAGATATTGATTACCTCTAAAATAACCGAGCCAAGTAAAGCAATTAATAAATAAACACCATATCTAGACAAATCAAAACGTCCACTTTTTCCTAATAAAGCAAAAACGCCAAAAACAAGAGCACTCGCTAAAAAAATCCAAATAATACTAGTCAACTCATACACAACAAATAAACTAGAAAAAGTTAACCCAGTCAAAGCACTATAAGCAAGATAAAGACCTTTCGCTAACCCACTTGACATCTTATGAATACGAACAGAAAGCCAAATTGCAACTCCAAATTCTAACAAAACAATAATTAAATAAGTAGACCCACTAAAAATAAACGATAATGCCGAAATACTAGTACTAACAATATACGCTACTAAAAAAGTAACCAAAAGTCCTATTCCAAACCAACTAAATACTTTCGATAAAAATTTATTATTCATAACAATCCCTTCTTTCTAAATAATAACCAAACACCCTAATAATTATTCATAAGTACTAGTAATTCCATAATATTCTTCCAAAGAAACATATTCATCATTTTGATAAAGTTTTTTAGCAAGAGAAGTACCTACATATCTTAAATGCCAAGACTCATATTGATAACCAGTATATTTTTCTGCTCCTTTAGGAAAGCGAATGACAAATCCATAGCGATAAGCATTCTCATGTACCCATTTTCCCTCATCAGTATTAGCAAAAGAATCATCAATACTATTTAAATCAAAACACATTCCTGTTTGATGTTCAGAGTGCCCTGGTCTAGAAGAATAAGTATCAGCTCCTGCCTTTCCACTAGTAGAAACATACTTATCATAAAGATTAACCTGATACTTATAAGAACGATACCCACTAGCAATATAAATATTTAATCCCAATGCCTTAGCATCACTTTGCATCAATAAAAAAGCTTCCATTGCCTTCTTATCAATACAATCATTACATCTTTCCCCAACTACAGAGTGATAAGGATCTTCAGGTTGATAATCTTCAGGAATACCATAAGTCTTATTAGCAATCACATTTCCATCAATATAAGCAGTTTTATTCTTAATTATCAAAGTATATCCCTTTTCTGTAACATATTCTCCATCAGATAAAGCATCAAAGGAAATAGAATTAACCGGAGCCTTCTCTAAATCTTTTGTCACCTTACTTGTATCATTTACCTCTTTCTTCTCTTTCTTTACCTCAGTTGAATTACTCTTCTCTTTATCTTTCATATTTTTATCATAATTTATCACAATTATTCCTCCTACTACTATCATAAGAAGAAAAATCGAAATTAGAACATTACCAATCTTTAGCCTTACCTTCTTTTTTCTTTTCATCATATCCTTCTTTCTAAAAGTAAAAAACTTTAACCCTCTCTTTCAAAAAAATAAATAATATCATAAAGGATTTTTATTTTTTGTCAAGTTTTTACCTTTTTCTAAATAAAACATTATTTCACTAACAAACTACTCCCTGTCATTTCTTTAGGAATAGGTTGCCCCATCAAATCCAAAATTGTAACAGCAATATCCCCAAGCTTACCTTTTCTCAAATTTACCTCATGGGAAAGAACAATAAACGGAACAACATTCGTTGTATGCTGAGTATTTATACTTCCATCATCATTAATCATCACTTCACAATTTCCATGATCAGCAGTAATAATTACATCATATTCTTCTAAATCAACATGAGAAATAATTTTTTCAATACACTTATCCAAAGTCTCAACCGCCATAACTGCAGCATTATAATTACCCGTATGACCAACCATATCTCCATTAGCAAAATTTAAAATAATCAAATCTGGATGATTACCATCAATTTCTCTTAACAAAGAATCAGTAATCTCATAAGCACTCATTTCAGGCTTTAAGTCATAAGTAGCAACCTTAGGAGAAGCAATTAAAATTCGAGAAGCTCCTTCTAAATCTTTTTCTACTCCCCCATCAAAAAAGTAAGTCACATGAGCATATTTCTCTGTCTCAGCAATACGAAGTTGACTAAGACCTAAAGTACTAGCATACTCTCCTAATGTCTTCACTAAATCTTCTAAATGAAACATAGGAACAGATTTTACCTCATCACTAACCGGCATCAAAGTAGCCATCTTAAGATTAGTTAATACCTTTCTCTCAAAACCATGATTTTCTTCATTCGTAAGACAACTTGCTAACTCTCTAACACGATCAGGTCTAAAGTTTGCAAAAACAATTCCATCATTATCTTCAATCAAACCATCACGATTAATAGTAGCAGGAACAATAAATTCATCAGTAATATTATTCTTTTGATTTTCTTCCCAAGCATCAATTGCTGTAGAGTAAGTCTTCTCACTACCAACAGTCATTGCATCATAAGCAAGTTTTACCCGATCATAATTATTATCTCTATCCATTGCATAATATCTTCCACTAATACTAGCAACACTTCCCAATCCTAACTCTCGAAATTTTTCTTCTAAAGCTTCTATATACTCTTTCCCAGAATAAGGACTAGTATCTCTACCATCAGTAAAAATATGAAAATAAACATTCCCTATTCCATATCTCTTAGCCGCTTCTAATATCGCATAAAAATGACGAATATGAGAATGAATTCCTCCATCACTAAGTAATCCCATAACATGCAACTTACTATGATTTTCTTTTACATGATCAAAAATACTGAGAAGTACTTTATTCTCATAAAAAGAACCTTCCTTAATTTTAGCATTAATTAAGCCTAAAGGTTGATAAACAATCCTTCCAGCTCCAATATTCATATGCCCTACTTCACTATTTCCCATTTGGCCAAAAGGAAGACCAACAGCTTCACCACTTGCCTCTAAAGTCGTATTAGGATACTCTCTCATCAATCTCTCAATTGTTGGCTTAGAAGCATGATAAAACGCATTCCCATATTCCTTCTCACTAATTCCTACACCATCTAATATACATAGTAACACTTTCTTCATCTTAATCCTTCTTTCTATAAACAGGGAGCGAAACTACTACTATCCTTATAATTATAAGTATTAGGTTTAGTAAATTCAACAACCCCATTAAGCGCATTTCCATCGCTATCTTTTTTATTTTCATCATTTACATCTAACAAATCTAAAGCAATATAACAAGAATTTTTATTGTTCAATTTTTTATAAATTGCATTCTTATGATCTGTTACATAAAGTTCAGCCGCACTCTCTAACAATTTTTTCTTAGTAGCATCTTGCTTAACTTTAGTTCTTTCTAAAGAAGAAGAAATACTAGGAATCGCTATTGACATAATAGCTGTTAAAATAACTAAAGCAGCCAATAACTCTATCAAGGTAAACCCCTTATTATCATTTTTTATTCTCCTCATTACCTCATCACCTTACCTAGACTTAATTATAATTTATTTTTTAGAAAAAAACAATATTGAATTTCATAACTATTTATGATAAGATGAAACATAGATAAGATAAACATAGAAGTGACTTATTAAAAATAGAAGGAGTGAAAAAATTGAAAAAAATTACAATTGGAAAAAAAGGATTCAGCCTAATAGAACTACTCGCAACAATACTATTAATTAGTCTAGTTCTAGGAGGAGGAATCACCATAGTTACAAATACAATTAAGAAGTCAGAAGAAAAATCTCAAGTACTTGCACTAAATAATATCAAAAAAACAGCAAATACTTATGTAGAAGAATATGCTAATGATATCGCTTGGATTGATGATAAAGATAACAATAATAATAAATTTTCTTGTGTATCAATAGATTCTTTAATTAATAAGGGATATATTTCAAATAAAGATATTTCTTCAAAATATCAAGACAAAATTCCCAAATCTAGATATATCATCGTAACAAGAGATCAAGATAAAAATATTATCAGTCAAGAATTCGACAATAAAGGAAAATGTAGTAATAGCATTCAAAAAATAGAAATTCCTACAGCAAAAGATTACTGTAATATCATTTACTATAGCGGAAATGAACAAGCATTAATTAAGCCATATAACAATACTTACTTTAATATTGAAGAACTAAAAGGAAAAGATGCTGGAAATTACAAAGCAACGGCTAAACTAAAAGATTCAATTGAAGGAGAACAAACCTATATCTGGAGCGATGATACGACTTCTGATAAAACGTTCACTTGTACAATAAAAAAACAAACACCATATTTTATCCTCTCACCTAATGGAGAAGAAGGAACAGATTTATCTAATGCAACAATCAATTTACAAAGTAATGTTTCAGGAACAGTTCAAATAAAAAGTTCCAATAAAGCAATCGCATCAGCAAGCTTTAACACAGATAATAATATCCAAAAAGATATTTCTAAAGAAGCAACCATAAAAAAATATGCTACATCAAAAAATACCATTTATATTACTTTTACTCTAACACCATCAGAATCCAAAAATTATACTCAAGCAACTGCTACCTATACTATTGGTAAAATAACAAAAAAAGCAGTAAACATTCCTGTTTGCAAAAATAACAATCTATATTATAATTTCAGTTATCAAAATTTAATTGAAAATAATTCTGGATATACTCTAATCAATAATATCCAAAAAGAAGTAGGAAAATATAAAATAACTGCCAAATTAAATTATGGATATCAATGGAATGATAACAGTAAAGAAGATAAAGAAATAGAATGTGAAATCAAAAATTCCAAATTTTTACTTAGATATAATGATAATGGTGGAGTTGGATGTGGAAGTCAAACAAAAGACATCTACTACAAGCAAGCATACGGTTCACTTTGTACACCAAGCAAAACAGGATATTCATTTAAAGGTTGGTATGAAAATTCCCAAGGAACAGGAAATCAAATTACAGATACCACTATAGTAAATCAACTAAATGACCAAACTCTTTATGCAAAATGGGAAAAACTCACATTCGATATCGATACTAATCCAATCATAGATGGAATCCAATACAATAGTGGACTTAGCGGATTTACTTATAATGTCTATGTAGATAATGTTCAAACTGCAACTAATAAAAAAGATTGGTGGCAAAAAGTTGAATATGGACAAGTATTAAGACTAGAGCCAAATAATGTGGCAGGATATACTGGAGAAACAGTTACTAAAACAATAACTGATGACAGTGCAGTATCAGGACCAAAATGGACAAGCAATACATTCACAGCAACAATGAATTTAAATGGTGGTACCTCCAAAGGTAATACTCCTTTAACTTGGCCAGCAAAATATGGAAACAGTTATAATATAGATAATTATATTCCATTAAGAACCGGATATACATTCACTGGTTGGTATTCAGCTGCCAGTGGAGGAACTAAATTTTCAGGAACTTGGACATGGACAGCGGGGGATTTCACCTTCTATGCTCAATGGAGACCAAATGTTTGTACCATCACATTCAGCCCAAATGGAGGAACTTTCAATAGCCATAGTAAAGACTTAAAAAAAGAACTAGAATATACAGATGATGCATGGGATTTAAGAAATGCAAAAGGAGGATACTACAATGCAACAAACTCATATTACCACACAACTAGTGGAAGAGAATGGAAAAATGGTTCTATTACTTATGATCAAGATGTAAGTTATACTCCAACAGAATTATGTCCAAATCTAGCAAGCGGAGATCAAAATGTTACTTTAAGTGTTAATTGGAGTGCAAAATGGTATTTATGTAGAGATGGATACACTTGTTTAAATTCTATACCCGATTGGCACGATTGTACATATAATGCCTCTAAAAGGACAAAAAAAAACAATATTAGGGGATATGTCATTAATGGACAATCAGGAAATTACTTCACAACAACATATAATAAAAAGACTGTATACATATGGAAAGGCTGTTTAAGAGAAACTGCAGCTGAAGCAACAGCAGACTGTTCAGATATATGTTTCGGATAACGAAAGGATTAAATATGAATAAAAGAAAAACATTAATAATTACTTTAATAATATTAATAATTATTACAATAAGTTTTATTATATTTTTACTAACACAAAATAAAGTTTTTAGCCAAAATACTACTACAACAATTCATCAAAACAAAAAAGAAGAAATATTTAAAATAGAAACAAAAGAGTTTAATCACTGTAAGAATCCTGATAATGAAAGATGTAAATATGTTAATAATACTTTAAGATATATCACTTCAAATAAATCATATCCTCTATTAGATAAAGCGATAAAAGAAACAAATAAAATTGTAGAAGAAAAATATAATGAAGTAATTAATTCTAACTTAGATAGTACAGAATGTGACGAAGTAAAAGATATTTATAATTATCGAAAAATTTACATGATGGGAGAATTTCTATACGAAACAAATAACATAATAGGAATCGCTTATGAGATAACAGGAATAGACATTTGTACTGAAAAAAGAACATCTCCCCTATTCAATTCTTATATCTATGATGTAAAACAGAATAAAATGTTATCAAAAGATGAAATATTAAAACTATATAATATTGAAAAAGATTTTATAACAAAAGCAATCTCCGATAATATTTCTTATTGGAATAAAGTAAATTCAACTAACTACACAATAAAAGATCTAAATAATAACTACAAATTATATCTCTCTAGAGAAGGAAATCTTGAAGTATTTTATACCCTACAACAAGAAAACAGCACTTACACTACTACTGTAAAAAAACTAACTAACAATTAAAAACTACAAAAAATAGAACTAAAAATTCTATTTTTTTGCATCGCTATAAACTCTTCCCTGCTTTATCTCAATATCCTTATAATATAAAAGTTCAGAAACTGTAACAAACTGATAACCTTCATCTAAAAGTTTAGGAATAATTAAATCTAAACTATTTGCCGTAGCCCGATAAATATCATGCATCAAAATAATATCACCATCACTAACATCCTTCATTACTCTTTTATAAATATTTTTAGAACTATGATATTTCCAATCTAAAGTATCAATATTCCAAATAATAATTGGTCGATCTAAAACATTTTGAATTCTCTTATTATAAGTTCCATAACTAGGTCTTATTAAAGTTGGATATCGACCAATAATAGAAAAAACAGCATCATCAACTATCTTTATCTCTTTTTTTATCTCCTCATTTTTTAATTTTGTAAGCAACTTATGACTATACATATGATTTCCTATCTCCATATTCAAATTACTCATTCTTTGAATAATATCTTCATGATGAGCAATATTACACCCTAAAAGAAAGAAAGTCGCCTTAACCTGGTATTTCTCCAAAATATCTAAAACTTTATTTGTATTATAATTAGGACCATCATCAAAAGTAAGAGCAATCATTGGCTTATTCATTTGAATAAGTCTTTGATAAAAATTATCATACATCTTTATAGTTGGTTTAACCATAAATACCTTAACTACTTTATCCTTCTCTAAATCTAATACAAATTCCTTAACACTCTCCTTAACAATAACATCATTATCTTCATAAATATAAAATAGTAAACGAACTAATTTCTCATCTTCAAGATAATTATAATCATAATCAATAAATAAAGAGCGGTTATCTTCTCCAAGATAAGAATTCAAATATTGATAAATATATTGATCAATCTCTTTTCTATGAAAATAAGGATATTCTATATAAGTATTTTCATTTAATTGTAACTTTTTATTCAAAAATTGTTCTTTCTGTTCATAAAAATACACTAACATCAAAATAAAAAGTGTCGATACTAGCAAAAGAAAAAGATCTCTTTTCATCAAATATCACCTACTTTAGCGTATTCTAAAAATTTCTATATATTAACAAAATTATTCGACATTTCTCCCATAATTTAGTTGTATACTGAATTTAGTTGAAAGGAAGGTGATGCTTATCGAGATAAAAATAGTCGGTTCTAACTGTTCAACCGGAAAACGTCTAAAAAACATGATTTTACAAGTAAGTAAAAAACTGAACAAAGATGTTCAAATCGAAGAATTAAATCATGCTACTGACAAAAAGAACTATAACGTTAGTATGATTCCTGCATTAGTAATCAATGATAAAATTATTAGTCAAGGAAAAATACTAAGTGATAAAGAAATAAAAAGATTAATTGTAAGTAATGTTACAAACTAATAGACACCTCTAAAAATATTAGTTACTACTCCTAAAAAACCAATTAGGTTCACTCCCCTAATTGGTTTTATTTATTTTCTCTAAAAATTCTTTCTCATTCCAAATTTCAATATTTAAATCCACTGCTTTATTATATTTACTACCAGGATTATCTCCCACTACAACAACAGAAGTCTTCTTCGTTACAGAAGAAGTGGTTTTTCCACCTCTTTCTTCAATTAGACGGCTTGCTTCATCCCTAGTAACCTGACCTAAAGTTCCCGTTAAAACAAAAGTCTTATTTAAAAAATCATCATCTACAATCACATCAGAAGATAAGTATTCCATATTTACCCCATATTGCTTTAATTTTTCTATCAATTGCTGATTAACTTCTTGCTGAAAATAATCTACTACATTCCAAGCAATAATAGGACCAATATCAGGAATCACAGTCAAGTCATCAATTGTTGCCTTCATCAAATTATCTAAATGAGAAAATTTCTGACTAAGTATTTTAGCCGTCTTATTCCCAACTTGTTTAATTCCCAAGCCAAATAACAACTTTTCCAAACTATTTTTCTTACTATTTTCAATATTTTGAAATAATTTATCTACTGATTTCTTCCCATATCCTTCTAACTGTTCTAATTCTTTTTCATAATTTTTTAATAAATAAATATCACTAATATCCTTAATATATCCATAATTATACAAATCCTCCATAATCGCATCTCCTAAACCTTCAATATTCATTGCATCTTTACTAGCAAAATGAATTAAACTCTCAACATGACGAGCAGGACAATGTACATTAGGACAAAAATAATCTGCTTCAGACTCTTTACGAATAATTTTACTTCCACATATTGGACAATTTTCTATCATTTGAAAAGGCTTCTCCGTACCAGTTCTTCTTTCAATCAAAGGTTCTCCAACTGCTGGAATAACATCACCAGCCTTATAAATAGAAACAATATCCCCAATACGAATATCTTTATGAATAATATTATCTTCATTATGAAGTGTCGCTTTCTTAATTGTTGATCCTTGAACAATAACAGGCTCTAATATTGCATTAGGAGTAATCTGACCAGTCCTACCAACCGTAAACAAAATATCAATTAATCTTGTATAAACAGTCTTAGCAGGAAATTTATACGCAATACACCATCTTGGATATTTAGAAGTAGAACCTAATTTCTTTTGAGTAGCAAGATCATTAACTTTCACAACAATTCCATCAATGTCATAAGGCAAACTATCTCTTAACCTTCCCTTCTCTTGAATAAAATTCATAATCTCATCAATATTCTTAACCACTCGATTATTAGGATTTGTCCTAAATCCCAAACTCTTCATAAAATTTAAAGCTTCTTCATGAGTCTTAAGACCATAATCTTCAGGATTAGGCAAATGATAAATAAAACACTCCAATTTTCTCTTAGCCACTTCCCTACTATCAAGTAATTTAATCGAACCAGAAGCCGCATTTCGACAATTCTGAAGAAGAGGTTTATTCTCCTTTTCTCTTTCTAAATTAATTTTTTTCAATGTATCTCGACTCATATAAATTTCCCCACGTACCTCAATAGTAACATTTTTCTTTAACTTAAGTGGTAAACTTTTAATAGTCTTAACATTATTAGTAATATCATCCCCAACACTACCATTTCCTCTTGTAGCCGCCCGAACCAACACCCCATTTTCATAATAAGCAGAAACCGATAGTCCATCAATCTTAAGTTCACAAACATATTCTGGATGATACCCTTCCTTTCGAATCCTTTTCTCAAAATTAATTATCTCTTCTTCATTAAATACATCTTCAATAGAAAGCATAGGAATACGATGTGTAACCTTCTCAAATCCCTCTAAAACATTTCCCCCTACTCTCTGCGTTGGACTATCACTTCTCTTATAAACAGGATATTCCATTTCTAATTCAGTCAATTCTTTTAAATATTTATCAAATTCCTGATCTGTAATAATTGATCTATCTTCAATATAGTAATGATAATTTGCATCATTTAATAAATCCGTTAATTCATTTATTCTAGCCTTTATCTCCATATATTTATCACTCTTTCTATTATTATTTTATCAAATATTTTTAATGTTAGTAAAAAATTTACTATTAGAATACTAAAATACTTCTCCATACTTTCCCTAATTTTCTATATTAATTCTAATAATGATAAGAATCCCAAATAAAATTATCAGCATATTCCTGATATTTAAAATATTCCTGATAACTATAAATAGTATATCCCAATAAGTAATTTTTTTGATAAAATCGACAAATAATTGGATCCTTCAATAAAAACAAATCTACTACCAAAAAATCAAAACGAAAGAGATTAAATTTTAAAATAAGTTTTAAAAAAGAATAATTTGGCAAATAACGATTTAAAAGATAACCAAACTTAAAATGAGAACGATATCTTTTTAAATAGTAAAAAGGACAAAGATAAAAACTCATCAAATAAACTTCTCCCTGATAATTCTTTAACAAATTAATTAGATTTCTAATAAAAGATTTCATCCTCTTATCCCACTTTATTTCGATCAATAAAGTTACCTTTCCCTTCACCAATTCAAGCACTTCACTTAATAACGGAATACATGAGTAACATTTATTAATTTCTTCATAATCAAGAAAAGAAATATACTTATTCACTCCAAAAATCCTTTTCAAACTTTCATCATGAAAAACCACAATTTTTTTATCTTTTGTAAATTGAATATCTAGCTCAATCGCATATCCTCTTTTCACCGCTTCTAGAAAAGCAGGAATAGTATTTTCTAAGTATTTTTCATGCACTCCTCGATGAGCAATCTTTTTCTCTTTAATATATCTTTCTTTTTCCATACAATATCACATTATACTATATAAAAATTTTCTCTAAATATACAAAAAAAGATTGATTTTCCTAAGTCTTTATGATAAAATATTAATTGTCATGGCGGATGTGGTGAAGGGGTTAACACATTGGATTGTGGTTCCAACATGCGTGGGTTCGAGTCCCACCATCCGTCCCATGTAGATATTTACCCTTGTTTATCAAGGGTTTTTTTGTGAAATAAATCAAGCAAATTCATGTCAAAAAAAGACAACAGCTACTTTTCTAGTACTCTTGTCTTTTTTAATGTATTTTCATTACTCTTATCAAGTATAATTCCTTGATATTTAGTAAAGTTATTTTTATTTTTCTTAATTCTATCTCTTTCAATATTATATTCATTAATTTTTTGTTCAAAACTTTTATACTGCTCACAAAATGATAAATTTTTCTTATTTACTTTATAATTTGCTGCTTCTGTTGCCTTCATAATACCAAATGTTCCTGCAACACCAAATACAGTAATTCCAAACCCTGTTGCTAATCCCATTCCAACAGCATTAATAGATAGACAAGCTAGTACAAATCCTGACATTGCTACTCCTAAAAATAACGCTGCATCCATGCAAATCTTTTTAAAATTGTTATTTTTTGGAGAATAAAGTTTAGATTTCTTCTCCAAATATTTTGATTGATTACAAGCTAGCCACTCTCTTAAATCTTGAAAATAATTTTCTTTCAACTTATTAAATTGCCTTTTAGGTATCATCTGGGGTTGCTTCTCACGACCTTTAATATCATATTCATATCGCAAGTAATGATGAATATGGTCTTCTCTCAAAACAGCCTCCACTTTACTAATAGAACCAGCTTTACCATAAAAAGGTATTTGAAAAACCATTTCTTTCATAATATTCCCCCTTTAATTAACTAAATTATAATATAAAATCAAAAAAAAAGCAATTTAATTAACCTTAGATTAATTTTTGCTTTTTTCCTCATTTTTTCCAACTATAATTTTTTGTAACATTTTAATTTTCCATTTGATTTTCCTTCGATATTCATAATGACTTTTCGGAATATTAGGATAAAATGATTCCATTTTCTTTAAATCATCCTGTACTTTTTCTTGAAAAAGAGAAGACTTTTCTTTTCTTAAACAAGGACCTAAATAAATATCTTTTTTTGAATATATTCGAAATCCTTTTTTAAAAACAATAACTGTATAAATAATTCCAGCATCTTTTACTAATTTTTCTTCTTGAATAAAATAACCAAGTCTAACGACTTTAGACCGTAAAAAATCCAAATCATTATTACTTTGTAAAATTAAAGTATTAACTTTTTTTAGTTTCTTATATCCTTGATAAAGAATACCAACAATAGTATGAGAACCCATACCAGAAATAATAATTGTTGTATCATCTAAAATAGAAAGATTTTCAAGACCATTACTTTGAATAATAGAAATTCTATCTTGTAAATGAAATTTTTGAATATTATCTTTAGCATTCTTTAAAGCATTTTCATTAATATCACTAGCAACAATTTTTGCATTTGGATATTTTTTAGCAAGTTCTATCGATAAAAAACCATGATCACAACCAATATCAATAAATGTATGATTTTCTTCTACTAAATCACTAATTTTTTGTAGCCTAGAAGATAACTTAGTCATTCAAAAAATCCTTTAATTTTCTACTTCTAGAAGGATGTCTTAATTTTCGTAGTGCTTTAGCCTCAATTTGACGAATTCTCTCTCTAGTAACACCAAACATCTGTCCTACTTCTTCTAGAGTTTTACAAGAACCATCATCTAATCCAAATCTAAGTCTTAATACTTGTTCTTCTCTTTCAGTTAAAGTAAGTAAAACATCACTAATTTCATCTTTTAATAATTCATGAATTGTATATTCTTCAGGAGACATACTTCTTTCATCTTTAACAAAATCTCCTAAATGAGAATCATCTTCTTCCCCAATTGGTGTTTCTAACGAAACAGGATCTTGGGCAATTTTAATTACTTCTCTAATTTTATCTACGGGCATTCCCATTTTTTTAGCAAGTTCCTCATCTGTTGGTTCACGATTTAATTCTAGAGTTAACTGTCTTTGATAACGTGATAACTTATTAATTGTTTCTACCATATGTACAGGAACACGAATTGTTCTTGCTTGATCAGCAATTGCTCTAGTAATTGCTTGCCTAATCCACCATGTTGCATAAGTAGAAAATTTATATCCCTTATTGGCATCAAATTTTTCAACTGCTTTCATCAAACCAATATTTCCTTCTTGAATTAAATCCAAAAATAGCATTCCTCTTCCAACATATCTTTTAGCAATACTAACAACCAAACGTAAATTAGACTCTGCTAAAATATTTTTAGCTTCCTCATCACCAGCAGCAATTCTTTCAGATAATTTAGTTTCTTCTTCTAAAGATAGCAAACTAATTCTACCAATTTCTTTTAAATACATTCGAACTGGATCATTAATAGATAAATCCTTAGCAATATTATCGTCTTTTAAGATATCTTCAATATCTCCACCAGAATCTCCCTCTTCAACAGCCCCAACTTCAGATTCATCATTAACAATCTCTATTCCAGATTCAATCAAAGAATTATATAAATCATCTAAAGAATCACTATCTAAATCTAATCCCTTTAAACCATTAGCAAGTTCTTCATAAGTAATAAAACCTTTCTCTTTACCTTTCTTAATTAAATCTTCTTTTCTCTGTTCAAATGTCTTTATTTCCTCAATCATTCTCTTTCACTCCTCTTATTTTCATCATTTCACTGATAATCAAAGCTTGCTTCATAGGGTCTGTTTCTTTTTGTAAATCTGCCTTTAACTTATCAATAATATTTTTTTTATAATAATAATTAATACACTTTATATAATCATCAATTTCCTCTTCTGTATACTCTCGTTTTAAATTTAAAGAAAATATTCCTTCAAAAGTATCAAAAACATTAGTCTTTGTTGATAAATAAGTACTAAAATCAGCAATAATAATCTGACCATACTCATGATAATAATAAATAATCTCATTAAAAAGCCTTCTCTTTTTATCATCTAATATCATTGAAACATTCGCTAAAGCCTTTTCGGCTACATCAGGGGATTCAATCATGTAGTATAACAAATTATCTACCGCTTGTCCATACTGATTAGAACATTTATTAACTATTTTAGGTAATTTGACAGCATCAGTTCTAATGTTATTCTTCTTACATTCTAAATAGCGGTAATTTAAAGTTTGATATTCAATATTAAACCTTGTTGATAATTTTTTTAAAGTAAGTTCAACTAAAATATCATCCTTCTCTTTTAATAATTCATGAATAATTTGATCTAAATAAGTACTAGTTTCTTGAATATCGTTTAAATTCTTTTTCTCCCCTAAAATACTCATTTTAAAATCAATAACATTTAGAGGATTTCTAATTTTTTCTAAAAAAGCTTCTTTTCCTCTTTTTAAAATAAAATCATCTGGATCTTTTTCTTCTAGACGAATAATCTTTGTATCAAGTCCTGCCTCTTCCAATAAAGGAATAGCATGAACAGTCGCCACCTTCCCAGCTTCATCTCCATCAAAACAAAGAATAACATGTTTAGTAATTTTCTTTAAAATCTGAATATGATTTTTAGTAAGAGATGTTCCCATCGGAGCAACGCAATGATTAACCCCAATAGTAGAAGCCCGAATAACATCAAAATAACCTTCCATGATAATGATACTATCTTCTTTACTCAAATTTTGATGAGCGCGATGATAATTATATAAAATATTTCCTTTATCAAATATTTTTGTTGCCTTAGTATTAATGTATTTACTACTATCCTTAGTTTGATAAATTCTTGCCCCAAAACCAATAGGATTTCCATATAAATCATGAATAGGAATCATAATTCGATCATTAAAAACATCTTTTTCTGAAGTACTAGTTAATCCCAAATCAATTAAAGTATTTAAATCATATTGATTTAATAGAAAAGGCGTTAAAGGTTGTTTAGAAATAGATACTCCTAATTCAAATTTCTTTATCGTCTCCCGATCAATTTTTCTCTCCTGTAAATAAGAAATAGCATTTTCTCCCAAAACACTATTAATATTATTTTGATAATACTTAACTGCAAGTGACATAACCTCATAATTCTTTAGATTTGGATCTATCCTCTCTACACTACGTACCTCATATCCATCTTCTTGTGCCAACTTATTAATAGCTTCTCCATAAGTAATATTTTCTATTCCCGCAATAAAATTAAAAACATTCCCCGCCTTTTTACAAACAAAACACTGAAACATATCTAATCTAGTAGATACAGACATAGATGGATGATTATCTGCATGAAAAGGACAAAGACCCCAATAATCCTCTCCTTTTTTTGTTAAGGGAATGTATCTCTCTACAATTTCTTTAATAGGATGTTTTCTTCTAATCGCTTTTATAGTTTCTTCATCAATATAAGCCATGATACCACCCTCTAATATTAATATTCTACATAAATTCTAAAATTCCTTTTTTTATCACAATTTTTTTCTCTTTTTTTCACCATTTGACACTTTTTTGACACATAAAATACTGATCAGTACTTTAGCGAATAAACATGCAATCTCCAAAAGAAAAGAATTGATACTTTTTCAAAACAGCTTCTTTATAAGCATTTAAAATAATTTCTTTTGAGCTAAAAGCAGAAACCAACATAATCAGCGTTGATTTCGGTAGATGAAAATTGGTGATCAATCCATCAATTGCTTCATACTGAAATCCTGGATAAATAAAGATATTAGTCCATCCAGAACATTCTCTAAATTCATGATACTTTTTCATAATAGTCTCTAATGTTCTCGTTGTAGTTGTTCCAACAGCAATAATTCTTCTTCCTTCTTCTTTAGCCTGATTTAATTTTATAGCAACTTCTTTGGACATACTATAAAATTCACTATGCATAGTATGTTTAGTCACATCCTCTACACTAACAGGTCGAAAAGTACCAAGACCAACATGTAAAGTAATATAACAAATATGTACCCCTTTTTCTTCTATTTTCTTTAATAATTCTTTAGTAAAATGTAACCCAGCAGTAGGCGCTGCAGCACTACCTATATTTTTAGCATAAACGGTTTGATAGCGATCTTTATCTTCTAATTGTTCACGAATATAAGGAGGAAGAGGCATAGTCCCTAACTTATCTAATATTTCATAAAAAACACCTTCATATAAAAATTCAAAATGCCGTATCCCTTCTTCTCCTACAAAAATACATTTAGCTTTTAATAAACCATCTCCAAAATCAATCATTGTACCAACTTTTACTCTTTTAGCAGGCTTTACTAAACATTCCCAATTATCTTTCTCTAAATTTTTTAATAGTAAGACTTCTACATGAGCTTTTGTTTCTTCTTTCATTCCAAATAACCTAGCAGGTAAAACCTTGGTATCATTTAATACTAAAGTATCACCTTCCTTTAAATAATCAATAATATCTGAAAATACTTTATGTTCTAACTCACCTGTTTTCCTATCTAACACCATCATTTTGCATTTATCCCTTTTTTCACTTGGATGTTGAGCAATTAACTCAACTGGCAAGTTATAGTCAAAATCATCTGTCCTCATTCTCTTCACTTCCCTTTTTTAAATACCATAGTATTATAACATAAGAAAGAAGAAAAGTGTATGAAAACTCATCATGATTTTTAACTTTTTAAGTTAAAAAATCTTAACAAGATAAAACCACACCTAAACTTTAGATGTGATTTTTTTACCCTTAATATAATTGAAATCTAATTATTATTCTTTTCTTTAAATATTGTTTATTCTAATGAAGTATTTTATAAAAATAATACTTCATTTTAATTTTTCCTAATGTTTGTCATTCTCAATATCTTCAAGCCTAACACTAACTAACTTACTAACCCCAGACTCTTGCATAGTAATTCCATATAAAGTATTAGCAAACTCCATCGTTTTCTTCTTATGGGTAATTAAAATAAACTGTGTTTTATCACGATACTCATCAAGATAATGACCAAAACTTTCGACATTAGCATCATCTAAAGCAGCTTCTACTTCATCTAATAAACAGAAAGGAACTGGTCTTACATTTAATATAGCAAATAATAAAGAAATAGCTGTGAAAGTCTTTTCTCCCCCACTAAGAAGAGTAATACTTTTCAAATTTTTTCCGGATGGAATAGCTTCAATTTCGATTCCTGTTTCTAATAAATTATCAGGATCAGTTAAAACTAACTCAGCTTCTCCTCCACGAAACATTTGTCTAAATACTTTTTTAAATTCGATTCTTACACTTTCAAAAGTGGTTTTGAATTTTTCTTTCATTACAGTATCCATTTCTTTCATAATTTCTAAAAGAGTAGCTTCTGCTTGTTTTAAATCTTGTCTTTGATGATCTAAAAATTCATACCTTTCTTTGACTTTCTTAAATTCTTCTATAGCATCAACATTAACATAACCAATTGATTTAATTTCATTTTTTAAATTTTTAACTTTCTCTCTAGCAATATCTTCTGGAATATCCAACTGATAATGATTAACCGCAGCTTCATAAGTTAAATTATATTCTTCTCCTAAAGAAACTAATAAATTATCTAGTTTAATATTTAGCGTATTTCTTCTAATTTCTAATTCTTTCAAAGACTTTTCTTTTTGAGAAATATTAGAACTATCTTTTCTAGATAATCCTTCTATTTCTAAAATATCAGACGCTAATTTTTTCTTTTCTTCTGTTAAAGAATTAACACTTCTAACGATATTATCTTTAGATGAAATAGCACTATAATACATTTCTAACATTCTCTCAAGTTCCGTATCACTACTATTTTTAGAAATAACATCAATATTTTTTATTTCTCTTTCAATTTCTTCTTTTTCTTCTTTTAATTCATTAGATAAATTTTCTTTTCTTCTCCTCTCTTCTTCTAAAGAAAGAAGCCGATTCTTTTCTTCTAATAAAGTAACATTAGTACTTTCTAATAAAGTATTTTTTTCTTCTAACTTTTCTTGGATATCTTTTGCTTTTTCTTTTAAGTGTTCAAGTTCTAGTTTACTAGTTTCTAGTTCATATTTTTCTTTGATGACATTATTTCCAACAGAATTACTTCCTCCAGTAATAGAACCACCTATATTAATGACTTGACCATCTAAAGTAACAATTTTATAACGATTAAAAATACTTCGACTGATATTTGTTGCATGATTTAAATCATCAACAATTAAAATATTTCCTAGTAAATGAGAAACAATACTTTGATAAATAGAATCATACTTTACTAAAGAAGAGGCAACATCAACAAACCCTTCTTGATTTTTAACTTTATCGAAAGTAACACTATCAATATTTCTTGGTTTAATATTATCCATTGGTAAAAAAGTAGCCCGACCTAATTGATTATCTTTTAAATAAGAAACCATTCTTTTTGCATTCTCAGTAGAATCTACTACTAAATGATTGACACTTCCAGCTAGGGCTGTTGTAATTGCCGTAACATATTCATCTTGAATAGAAAGAAGTTTTCCGACAATGTGATGAGCGCCTAAAAGTCTAGGGTTATCTAAAATACTTTTAATTGCTTTAGGAACTTGACCATTTCTTTCAATACTATTTTCTAAATGTTCAATCTTTAATTTTAGTTGATAGCACTCCCGATCATTTTTTTCTAATATTTCTTTTAATTTATTTTTATCTTCACTTGCTTTATTGTATTGCTTTTCTATTTTTCTAATCGTTTCTTGTTGTATTTTATGATCACTTGCTAATTTTTGAATATCTTGTTCTTCTTCTTGATACTTTGTATTTATTTTTAGTAAATTTTCTTTTAATAAAAGTAAGCGTTCTTCTTCTTGATTTCCCTGTTCTTCACTATATTGTTTTCTCATCTTTAAAAGCCGAATATCAGCATTAATCTTCTCAATACTTTTCGTAATTTCTAATAAAGTATTTTGTTCTTGATTTATCTTGATTTCAATATTTTTAACTTCATCTTTTTTAGTTAACAAGTCAATATCATAGCTAGAATGAGTATTAGATAGGCTTACTACTTCATCATTTAAAACATTAATTTTTTCTTCTAATGTTTTGATTTCGTGATTAAACTTCGTAATGTCAGATGCCATTAAAGCAATACTCAAATCAGAAAGAACATCTTTTACTTCTAAGTATTTTGTTGCATCTTTACTTTGTTTTTCTAGAGGGGTTAAATTATTTTCAAGTTCCCTTAAAATATCTTCAACACGATTCATATTTAAATTGGTTCGTTCTAACTTTTTGACTGCTTCTTCTTTTCTTTTTTTATACTTCATCACCCCAGCAGCACTTTCAAAAACAGCTCTCCTATCTCCAGGTTTAGTCGATAAAATCTCATCAATCTTACCTTGAGAAATAATATTAAAACTCTCCTTATCAGCCCCAGTATCTACTAAAAGATTGGTAATATCTTTCAATCGACATTTCTCATTATTTAAATAATATTCATTTTCTCCACTTCGATACATTACTCTTTTAACAGAAACTTCAGTATACTGAATAGGCAAATAAAAATCACTATTATCAAAAATTAAAGTAACCATAGCACTATTTAAAGGCTTTCTACTTTTACTTCCTGAAAAAATAACATCAGTAGAAGTATCACCTCTTAAAGACTTAATAGACTGTTCTCCTAAAACCCATCTTACCGCATCAACAACATTCGATTTACCACTTCCATTAGGCCCAACAATCCCATTAATATTCTTTTCAAAATGAATTTCTATTTTATCGGCAAAAGACTTAAAACCATAAGCTTTCATACACTTTAAATACATCTCTATCACTCTCTTACATCTTGTTTTAGTATATCGTATTTTTATGCTCTTTACAAGTTAGTTATCTACAAGTAAATTAACTTAATTCTATTAAAGGATAATAAAAAAATAATACTGATTAAGACTTTATCTTTTAACCAATATTATTTCTATAATAAAATTTTAATCTTTAATAGAAGAACAAATATTCTTTAATTGAATCGCTACTTCCTTAGGAATCAAAAGAGCTAACTCTTCTACACTAGCAGATTCTATATTAGAAATTGTACGATATTTTTTCAATAACTTATTCTTACGAACTTCTCCAATACCAGAAACACTATCTAAAATACTCGTTAAAGAACCCTTACTACGAATTTGACGATGATAATGAATCGTAAAATTATGTACCTCATCTTGCATCTTAGTTAATAAAAGAAACAAACTACTTTTTTTATCAACAGAAATAATCGAAATAGGATCTCCTCCAATCAATTCAGAAGTATTATGCTTATCATCTTTCTTTAAACCAACAACCGGAATATTAAGGCCAAGAGAATCAATAACTTCTCTTGCTACATTTAATTGTCCCAAACCACCATCCACAATAATCAAATCTGGTCTAGATAAATGATCTTTCAAAACTCGAAAATATCTCCGATAAATAACTTCTCTCATTGTTCCATAATCATCATTTACATCCTTAGTAATTTTAAATTTACGATACTCACTCTTAGCAGGCTTACCATCAATAAATACCACCATACCAGAAACATTAAAATTACCAAACAAATTAGAGTTATCAAAAATCTCTATCCTACTAGCAGAATCTATTTCTAAAAGACTAGCAAGTTCACGAATAGCCCCCAATGTTTTTTCTTCATTTCTCTCTACCAAAGTAATTTGTTCATTTAAATAATTTTTAGCATTTTCACAAGATAACTCCAACATTTTTTTCTTCTTTCCTCGAATAGGAGTTAAAAATTTTAAAGAAAAGGCATGAGATAATACTTCACTATTCACTACATCAGGAACAATCACTTCATGAGGATGAATTGTATGCTTATCGTAAAATCTTGAAAGATAAGTCATTAATTCCTCTTGCAAAGTATCAATCATAGGAAATAAATCATTCTTCCTATCTAATAACTTTCCTCCCCGAATAAACAGCATACAAACAGATAAATAACCATTTTTAAAATAATAACCAATAACATCTCGATCATAATGATCATCCAACTCTACCTTTTGTTTTTCTAAAGTAATCGAAATATAATCTAATAATTCTTTATATTCCTTAGCCTTTTCAAACTGCAACTTTTCTGCATAAAAATTCATCTTATCCATTAACTTCTGATGAAGTATTTTATAATTACCATTTAAAAAAGAAACAATCTCACTCTTCATCTTCTCCAAAACTTCTGGATCAACATCTTTCTCACAATATCCTAAACACTCATGAATATGATAATACAAACATACTTTCTTAGGATAATTTTGACACTTCCTAAGAGGATAAACTCGATTCAACATATCTACCACTTTTCTAGCAGCAGTAACATTAGGATAAGGTCCAAATAACTTCCTATCCCTTCTTTTCTTAATATTAGGATTTCGAACAACTAACAAACGAAATACCTTCTCATTAGTAACCTCAATATAAGGATAAGTCTTATCATCTCTTAAAAGAATATTATACTTAGGATCATATTTCTTAATTAAATTAATCTCTAACAGTAAAGCCTCTAACTCAGAAGAAGTTAAAATATATTCAAAATCAACAATATCTCTAACTAACATTGCTGTCTTTCCTGTATGACTAGATTTAAAATAAGAACTAAGACGATTCTTTAAATTTTTCGATTTCCCAACATAAATAATAGCATCATTTTTATCATGCATTAAATAGCACCCTGGTGAATGGGGAACAAGTTTTAATTTTTCATCAATCATCCGTATCTCTCCAAACTTCATACCAAGATTTTAATTTACTAATACTAGAAGAAGTAAGATTTTTAATAAACTGCCAAGTTACAGAACCACTTTTCTTTAATTCAGAAATTCCTTCTTTAGCCGTTGTACAACTTTCTTCATTCTCTTGACATACCTTTGCCGCTAAATCAAAATAAGAAACAATAACTTTCTCCCGAAAAGTATCATAAGCAAAAGAAGATGTATTCTTGATACTTTCCTTATAATCAGGAAACTTTTCTTCTATTTTAGAATCAATTACAAAAGCAATCTTTAACACCTTGAGTTTTGCACTATTACTTAAACTAGAAAAAGTCTTTCCCCGAATTGTCCCATCATAAAGCAAAAAATCAACTAATTCAATAAAACCATGCTTAATAGAAGAAGTAATATGACTACTATTATCTACTTCACTCTTTAATTCTTCTAAAGAAGCAACAACCTCTTCTTCACTTCCTGAATTATCACTTGCCTGTTCCAAAGATAAAGCAGATTCATTACCATTCTCATCTACAACATTACGGTTATCTTTAGAAGTATTTTCCTCATCATGAATAGTAAAACCAATATCTTGATTAACCTTTTCAACAGAAAGAACATTCCCCTCTATAGGATTAGTTTTCTTCATATTCTTTACTTCAAAAATAATTTTATCTCCAACAAAATAGTTAGACTTCAAAGAAAGAGAATATTCTTTTCCCTGATTATCTTGTACTAATAAATAATCTTTTCCAACATAAGATACCGTAGCCTGAATAATATAAATCTGATTAGCTTTCTGATAAAAATAAATCACCAAAAATAGAACGAATATAAAAAATATCATTCCCACTCCAAAATAAATCCTCTTCTTCTTATTCATCCCTTCACCTTCTTATTTATTTTTATTATAACACGATTTTTCTCATTCTAGAACATTGTTTTAACAAGACCTCTACTCATTCTCTTATCCCATTGAAATTCCTTCATATATTGCTTCAAAAAATAAATCTTATCTTGATTATTCTCAAATATCATATCCACAAATTGTAATGCATCCTCAAGACAAGGAACAATACTAGGTTCTTTTAAAAGACGATAATCTAAATACTCCTCATCAATTTCTTCTCGAACAAAAGAAAGCAAAAACTTAACCAAAGTATTTACATTATTCTGCCAAATAATTGCCTTACTAGTTCCATTTGGGCTACGAAATTCAATCGTATTTCCTAATCTCTTAATAAAATCAGCAACAGATACATTAGAAAAATTAATTGCCTCATTTCGATCCTTAGGTAAAACTTGATAGAAAATATCTTCAAAAGAAGTACAATGATTTAAAGTATCTAATTCTTGATAAATTGCCTTAGCAATCGGTGGAGCATAATAATAAAGTCCCTTTCTTCCTTCCTTCATCTCTCCAAAAAGAAAATATAATAAATCCTTCTCATAAATCATATACATTTTTAAAAATTGTCGCCAATAATGAATATTTCCCCTCAAAATCTGACTACCAACATGAATATGCCCACCAGCATTCTCATTCATCAGCGCATCATGTTCTTCAAGGAAAAGACAAATCTTTTGTAACTCATCCCAGTTAGAAGGAGAACCAGTTAAAATAGGAGACTTAATCTCTCCACCATTAGTAAGAGTAGTATCATAACTAGAATTCCAAAGAGGAAAATTCATTATTGTATAATCATCAACCAAATCTTTATCAACATTCTCATACTCTATCTCTAAACCAATTGTGACATCTCCATTAAACCAAACATTATGACGATATTCCAACTTACTATGACAAATTTGACTTTTTAATTCTTCCAAATCTCTTTTAGAAAATTTAGAAAAAGAATCATTATCCTCCATATTAACAATAAATTTATTTTCCATGTTATCCCCCTTTTTGACCAAGTATTATATCACATAATCTTCTTTTTTTAAATAAATTTTCCAAAAGAAAAAAACTATTTGTAAACCTCTTTCTCCTACACCTACAGATAGTTTTTTTCTTATTTTTTTATCTTTCGAAGCCTTTTCACTTCATTTCTTTCTAAATCAGTCAAACAAAATTTTTCTACAAAACCTCCCTCACTTTTCCAACCATAATTTATAAAAATCATTATAAAAAATAAATCTAGAAGTCAATAGCAAACAAAAAAATACTTACCTCATTCCTTACCAAAAAGAATCAGAACTAAAAGTATTTTAAAGCAAAAAAAGAACTAGTTTCCTAGAACTTTTTTTAATTATTTTTCTTATCATGATAAATATCATGAATAACATTAAAGGCAACCAATACCACTAAAATTCCTAAAACAATAAACAAATTCTTCATTAATAAACCACTCTCAATAGTAATTAAAGCTTCCTTCATTAAATTAATAGTATAAGTCATTGGTAATATTGGATTCAAGAATCTAAAGCACTTACTTACCGTTTCAATAGGGAATGTTCCTCCTGCTGCTGCTAATTGTAATACCAAGATAATTAAAGCAATAAATTTACCAACATCTTTAAAGTTAACGATTAAAAATTCAATGATAGCAATAAATGTATTAGCAACTAAAACAATTAAAGCATAATATAAGAAATAATTAGTAATATGAAAATCTAACAAAATATTTAATAAAATACCAAGTAGAATTCCTGATAATGTTGCTAAAAGATGATATAAAACAGTTCTCTGTAAATAATTTTGATTATCAATAGATAACTTAGGGAATCTATTTTCTTTATCATAATATAAAACAACATACATCATCAAAGCACCAACCCATAAAGCAATAGAAATAAATAATGGTGAGAATGCTGTACCATAACTACTAACTTCATTAACTGGTTTAGTATCAACAGTAACAGGATTTTTACTATATTCAGAAAGTCCTTTCGTTGACTCCAAGTCTTTTTTCGTATCCTCTATCTTTGCACCTAAAGTATTTTTAGCATCTACTACACTATCATTCAAAGTAGAAATTCCATTATTTAAGGTATTAGAACCATCAGCTAAAGCATTAATTCCTGATACAACTTGATTAGAACTTTGATATAAAGTATTTGTACCACTAGCAATTTGATTAACAGCACTCTTAAGTTCTTGCATTTTACTCATTCCATCTTTAAATTGAGAAACATTTGTATTTAATAAATTAATTCCTTGATGAATACTAGCGTTTCCCTCTTTAATAGAATTACCACTTACTTTTAAATAATTAGTAACCGTCGTATTTCCTGTCTTCTCAGAAGTTTGAGATAATCCTTGAGCAATTCCACACATCTGTTGTTCAGATATAGTAGCAGTACCAGAAACAACTTTTGGACAAATTGTAGCATTAATTAAAGCAACTAAATTTTCTGTATAACCTAAAGTATTATTAACACCATCTACATAAGAATTTAAACCATTAGAAAGAGAATTACTACCATTCTTTAAATCAGAAACACCACTAACTAATTGATTTACTCCATCTCCTAAAGAATCAAGAGCCCCAACACTTTGATCTAAAGTATTAGCTCCTTCATTCAAAGTACCAAGTCCTTGATGAAATAAAAAATAATTGGATTGCAATGAAGAAATACCTTGATTTAAAGTATTACTTCCATCTTTTAATTGCTCTGTTCCATCATTTAATTTTGTAAATCCATCATAAATAGTATTTAACTGTTCAGGAACTTGATTTAAATTATCAGATAACTTATCAACAATAGCAGAGTTTACACTATTATCTAAACTCTTCTCTACATTAAGAACCACATTATTAATAATTTGACTAGCTAAATAATTAGATTTTTGATTAGGTGAATAAGTAATAGTAGCGTGTTTTTTGGAAGTAGTAGAAGCACTCTCCATACTACTAGAAAAATCTTCAGGAATACGAATTACTGCATAATAAGTCTTATCATCTAAACCATCATTAGCCTCATCTAAATCAACAACAGATAACTTTATTTTTTTACTTTCCTTAATACTATTTACCAAATCTTTACCTTTGTCCCCTTTATCTTCATTGACAATTGCAACAGGCAAATTATCAATATTTCCTTCTCCGTATGGATCCCAATAAGCTTTTAAATAGAAAAAACTATACATAAATGGAATACATAAAACAGCAATAATAACAATGTAAGAAAATAATTGATTCTTTTTATTTTTCATATTTATCTCCCCCTTTTACCAATAAACCATTAGAAAGAATATTGGTTACTTCTTTACAAATTTTAGACTTATCAACTTTCTTATCATATTCAAATGTCAAAGAATAAATTGTTTTATAAATAATAAATGCAGTTAAATGAGAATCACATTTCCTAATATTACCACGAGAAATCTCTTCATCAATCTTCTTCTCTAAATAAGAAACAATTCTCATTTCATAAACTTTAAAAAAATCTTGATTATGAAAATTCTCACTTTCTTTTTCTCGAATTAAATTAATAAGCAATTGATTATCATCGCTAACAGTTAAAACATTATTTAAATCTTCACTAATTTTTTCCAAGAATGATTCTTTTTTCTTCTCTGTTGCTTCAATCTTCTTACGCATTTTCTCTAATTCTTCAGAAATAAAATACTGAAAAAGTTCTTGTTTGTCCCGAAAGTGATGATAGATTGTTTTTTTCGTAACCCCCGCTTTTTTAGCAATCTCATCCATCGATACCTTATCGAAACTATACTTATTAAATAACTCTCTAGCAGAAGCAATAATATTTTCCCTTTTTTCCATATCCTTCACCTACTATACTACTATACCGTTTCGGTATACCAGTATAGTATAGACACATTAATTCTTTTTGTCAAGAAAAAAATAGAGAAATTTGACAAAATGTCAAAAAAGAAAAAAACTAGTGTAAACTAGTAATATTTTAAACAGGATACTTAGCAATCAATAATAATAAATAAGTTCCCAAAAACAAAAAAGTAATACATAAAACTAAAATTAAATAAGGGGATATCTTTTTAAAAAAACATCCATTATTTTTCATTTCATCACCACCTATTCTTAAACAATTTTAACAAAAATACTTATTATTTCTTATTATATAAATTTCAAAGCAAACATCTTCCTACTAACTTATTATGAACTTTTCTTTATATAAATTTCCTTAGTTATCCCTTCTCCTGTATTAGGAAAAAAACTAGAATATAAAAAATCAATACTAAAAGTAAAAAGAAGAAAAATACACAAAAATGTAGTTAATTTAGAATTAATTTGTTGATAAAGATTATCTAAAATAGGAGCAATTATATAAGTAAAGCCACAGCCACCAAGTCCAAAGACAAGAAGACCCTCTAAACAGACACGTCCATGAATATTTAAAAAATATCCCGTATAATCCCAATACTTTAAATGTCTAAACGTTTCCAAAAACCAAGCCGTTCCATATTCAACAACTCCACATAAGAGAAATGTGGCTAAAAATAAAGTGAAAGGCTTATCTCGATAGCGTTTTAAAAGAATTAAAATAAGTACACCACCACATCCATAGATAGGAAGCCATGGTCCATGCATAGTTCCCCGATTAACGAAACAACCATCACTAATTAAATGTAATAACACTTCCCATAAAAAACCAATAATCGAAAAAGTAAAGAAAAATAAAATATATGATTTTAAACTATAACTTCTATCATAGTTAAGATGAAGTATTTTATTCATCTTACTAACAGGAATACTAAATTTTTCTTCTGGATAACTATCATCACAAGGAATATCAATCGCTAAATTTGTATCATTTAAAAGAGTTGAATAAGACAAATTACTTATCTTCTCTTTTCTAACTCTCATATAAACTTCAGCATATAGAGCTTCCTTATAAACATTAGAATAAAATACTGCACTTAAATTCAAAGTAAATACTCTTAAAAATTCCCAACCTAACAAAGATAAATCTAAACAAAATAATTTCCATTTATACCCATTAGATAATTCTTTAGATAAAAGAAAAACTTCTTTTTTCGTCATATTAGGATTCTCTGCTAAAAGATAAGGAACAAAAAAATATTCATAATGTTTAATAAAGCCACCAATAATAGTCAAATTAAATAAAAATTGATAAATAGACCTTATAAATAAAATATATGAAATATGAAAAGTCTTTCTAACCAAATAAGGAAATAAAACTCTATCAATCTTTGTTCCATAATATCTCCTCTGCTCCAAGAAATAGCGACATTTTCCCACTTCAATAGCATTAATAAATAAAATAGCAACTAAACTAATAAAAATACTACTAATAAAAATAACTACTCCAAGACCTATCTTATTATGAAAAAATATTTTATTAATACCATTTAAAACAGTAAAAATAATAGACTTACTACTAATTATAGAATTAACTAAATAAGATAAAACTCCATTCGTATACCTATTTTCAATCATTCTCTCAAATTTTTTCTCTTGCTTAGTTTTTTCGAATAGTTCTCCTAAAATTTCACTAGAAGTAAGACTTTTATTATTTAATATTTGATTAATCTTTTTATCTTTAATATCAATTTGTTGAATATTTTTAGTAGTATAATTAAAACCACCTGCTAAAAGAAGAGAACAAATAAATACCAATAAAACATTTCTAAAATAATGATGTTTCATTGTATTTTTTGCACATCTTTTTACTTCTTTTCTATTCATCATCTTATCACCTTTTATTCTTTTTATGAATTAAAATTTTCCCCTTAGAAACTGTTCCATCCAAAAATTCACAATTTAAATTTTTCCCCTTTAAATCATCATCAAATTGATATTCTAAAGAATTTTGTTTCTCAACATGATAGCGAAAATAATCTGAAAACAAAGAACTAAGATATTCCTCTTTAAATAAACGAAGTACACTATCAGCATGAACAATTCCATTTTTAGCACTAAACAATAATACTTCTGGAGAATAATCATGACATAATTCTATATTTCCATTAGTAACATTTGTTTGATTGGAAGTATGAACCATTAAGTAATCATTTAAACTATATTGATCAATAATTCCAGGAATATCATATTTTTTTAATTCTAAAGCAACATCACTACTTAAAATCTTTTCCATATCTTTTCTAAAGTTCTCTACATCAGTAATTTGAATTACTTTTTTTCTTCCCATAAAATATTCAGAAACAAGTTTTTGATTAAGAGAAAACATATCTCTTTCCAAAATAGATAATCCCAATTTATCCATTAAATTTTTAATACCCTTTGCTAATAAATGATAATGCTCATCCACATAAAGAATTATCTCTGGTTCAAACGAACCACAATAACCAGTATATTTTAAGTAATAATCATCTGCATACTTTGTTTTTTGAATATACTTTTTTAACCCTTGAATCTCTTTCATTAAAGTCAAATATTCCCTTTTTCTTTCTTGAATAATTTGTTCATAAGTATAATTTCCCATCTTTTCCCACCTTTACTTTTTTTTATTCTATAACTTATCTTGAGTCAAAATACTATTTCCTTCATTCTGTTGAAGTATTTTTGCTAAAACAAAATGATCATCATCTTTTCTAACAAACTTCCAAAATTCTACAAAAGAAGTTGGTACAGTACTTCCGTCTATTTTTTCTAAAGTATCCGTATTCATCACATAATCAACCATTTTTCCCTTAAGATAAAACCAAATAAAATCTTTTGTATCATCTTCTTCATCATGAACAAAAACTGGCTTAATATCTAAAAGACGAATTCTTTTTAAAACATTTCTCTCCTTCCTCATCTCCATCCAAACTAATTTCGTTTGAAATTCTTCATACAAAGAACAATCCATATAATCCTTAGAATCACTCATATCTCCATTAGTCCAAGAATTTTGAATCGAATAAAAAGCTTCAATAACTTGTTTTTCTTGTTTTTTATAATTCCAAGTTTTATCTTTCAAAGAAAGCATCTTTAAAAATTTTCTACTATTCATAGATGCCCTAACAACTCGAAAATAGAAATAAATAGAAGCAAAGAAAAAACTAAAAAAGAATACCGTATAAAATAAAATATTACTAAGAAAGCTACCTCTTCCCCCAGAATGATAACCTCCTCCATGACTACCTGAACCACCAGAGCTATGACCTCCACCAGAAGAACTACCTCCTCCTGCTCTTAAAAAGACAGCCTGATGATCAATCGAAGAGAAAGAAAAATCATTTGTTTTCTCATGAAAAGAAGAAAAAGAGAAACAAAAAATACTGATGAAAAGAATTCCTAAAGAAAAGAAAAAAATGAATAAATCTTTTTTCATCTTAATTTCCCCTATTTCTCTATCTCATGTAAAAATAAATCATCAGTCATACCAGCAATAAAATCAATAACCATTCTTTTAAAACTAGTATTCTCTAAATAAACACTTTCTTTTGTATCTAAAAAATAACGATAAATAATACTTTCTTTATTCTTAGTTTCTAAATCATGAAGATAACGAAAATAAATCTTATTCATTCCTTCTCGATAAAAACTCTTTTGCTCATCTGTTAAACTCTTTTGATAAATATATTGATAATTAAATTTCTTTAAGTCTAGTAAAGCATGATACACTTCCTTACTCATCTCAAGATAAGGCTTATCATAACTATTATCAATAATATCCATAACAATAGTATTAATAATCTCTTTATTTGTACTTCCTAAAACTTTCGTAATATGAGTAGGAATCTCTTCTCTTTTAATATTTCCAAGGCGAATCGCATCCTCAATATCTCGCCCAATATAACCAATAATATCACTAATTCTAACAACACACCCCTCTAATGTCATTGGACGACATTTTGCTGTTTCCTTTAACTCTTTATAAGCAGAAGAATACTCCCTTAAAAATTCCTCTTTAGTCTTTTCCTGAGGAACATATTGATTAGACAAAATTTCCCCGTTATGACACATAATTCCATCTAACACTTGAATAGATAGATTTAATCCATATCCATGATTCTCTAAATACATATAATTCCGTACCCCTTGAATATTATGAGCAAAATACTCTCCTAATTCTCTTAAAGAAATCTCATTTAATATAGATTCTCCAACATGTCCCAAAGGCGTATGCCCAATATCATGTCCAAGAGCAATTGCCTCAATCAAATCTGTATTTAAATTCAATGACCTACCAATCGTCCTAGCAATCTTACTCACTAACTGAACATGAATAATTCTCTTAGAAATATGATCATTTACAGAAAAAGAATACACTTGTGTTTTATCCGCATACCTCGTATAACTCATCGCATGAATAATTCGATCAATATCCCGAAAAAAAGGTGTCCGGATATCAAATTCTTCCTCCTTCATTCGAATAGATGCCATACTATGCGTAGCATACTTTGATAAAAAATAATCAATATGTAAAAAATTCTCTCTTGCTTCTTTAAAATACTTCATTATCATCTTTCCTCTTTTCATTAACTATTCAATTTAAGGATATCATAAATAATAAAAAAAAGAAAGGGCTCTACACTTTTTGATGGGAACCAAAAATCAAACAAAGTATTGATATTATTAAGAAAAACAGTAAAAATTTATTATTTAAAAAAATTACTGTTTTTTTACTGCTATTGATATCAAAAAATTCATATTTTTTAAAATCTCATAAATTTAGTTTTTTTAAATTTCTATTTCTTATTTTTTTTAAATTTTCCACTAATATTTTTATTTAAAATATACATTAATCTTAACCTAAAAAATTTAAAATTTCTAAATCCGTATGCTGTCCTTTTTATAACCTTAATTTTGTTATTTAAACCTTCTGTATATCCATTTGAAAATCTTTTATCTATAAATGAATTACAAATATATTCTAACCAATTGTTGATTGTTTTTGAGGCTTCTATAAATTCGTTTATATTGCTTTCATTACATAATTCTATCCAATTTTCTAATTCTACTTTTGCTTCTTCTGGTGTTAAATCATGATGGATAATATCTAAAAATAGTTCTTTTAATTGATAACCTCTTTCAAGTTCATCATTTATGTTTAATAATTCATTTAAAATATCAATAGGTAATTTATCTACCTATCTACCATGTTCATATCTTTTGGTATATACATACCAATTTATATCGTTATAATATTTTCTTAATAAACTAACATTCTTCTTATTTTTTAAAATTCTATATTCTTTTGAATTATATCCAAAATTCTTTTGCAATCTAATTCTTATATCATCTAAAGCATCCATTACATATTCAGTATAATGAAATCTATCAACTACATATTTAGCATTTTTAAACATTACTTTTGTAACTATCAGATATGGTTCATACATATCACTAATTACATATTTAACATTTTTTCTATTTTCCACTTTAGTAAAATAGCTTATCAAATAATCTTTCTTTCTACTAGGTAAAATATCTAATGTTCTTTTTCTAATTGGATCATTCATTATAAAAGCATATTTTCCTTCGTTAGTATCTGCCTTAAATTCATCAAATGATATGATATCAGGAAGTGTTTTAACATATTCTGGATAATCATTCATTGCATCTAATAAAACATTCCTAACTTTATATGGTGATACGTTATTAATTTCTGCTATATCCTTTATAGAATAACATGATTTTAACAAATCTTTTCTTATTTTTATTTCTAAAGCATTTGTTATACTTTTACCTTTATTAACAATTGCTATATCTTCTATTATTCTTTTATTACATTTTCTACATATAAACCTTTTTCTTGTTATACGTAAATAACAATCATATTCAGCAATTTTAACATACTTAGAATTTATAGGCTTTAAATAATCATGAACACTTTTAGTATATTTGTTACAAATAGGACAGTTTACTTTCTTGATTGTAGTTATTGCATTTACTATTTTAACTTTCTTATCTTTTATTTTCTCTTCTTCAATAGATAAAATTTTTATATTCTTGTCATCCAACCCCAATATTTTTTTAGTTCATTCATTTTTATCCTCTTTCTACAAAAATAAAATACAGAAAAAGAATACACTTTACTACACAAATATGATATTATAGTAAATGTATGTAATAGTATTTTTATTTTCGCAATTTAATTATACTATAATTACATACTTAAAAAGTAATGTGTTTTGGACATTACTTTTTTTATCCCATCAAATCGTGTAGAATTTCTATAAAAATATTAAATATAATATTCCCACTAAATCGTGTAGAATTTCTATAAAAATATTAAATATAATATTCCCACTAAATCGTGTAGTTATAACACTAAAAAATCCCAACAAAACTTGTAGAACAGAAAAAAAGTTTCCCAACATTTCGTCGAAAAACTTATTTTTTAACTCCCATCAAATCGTGTAGAGCCAAAAATTCTCAACAACATGTTGAAAATTTTCTATATCAATAATTTAAATATTAAGCTGCAACGCCATCTTTATTATTTAAACTAAATTGAAGTTTTAAAGTAATATCTCCACCTGATGCATTATTTTCACAATCAATATCTTGTCCTTCAACCCAGAAATAAATTCTAACTTTAGCAATCTTATTAGGAGATAAATCAAATAATTTCTCATAATTAGCAGTTTCTGTTCCCCAAGTAGATTTAGTTGTAATATTAGGTGTAACAGCAGCAAATTGTGTAGCATTATCAGTAGCATTTGCTTTACTTAAAAGAACATCATTTTCAGTAGTAACCTCTGCTATTGTTCCAAAATATGGAACAGATTCTTTTGCATTAGCCTTATTATAAGCATCTCCACTATTAGTACTATTATAGAACGATAATGCATTAGAAATACCAGTATTAGTATGAGCATCATAATTAGGTTCCCACAAATAAATTTTAGATATGTCTGTTGTTTTTAAAGCTTGAATAGTTGCCACATCAGAACCAGTAGCAATCTCCCCTTCATTAATAAAAGCAACTCTAGCAGCATTTTGTGTACCTAAATCAGTTCCACCAGATTTAAATGTAACATTAGAAGTTTTAGTTAAATATAATGGTTTCTTATCCTGACCATTATCATCTAAACGAACAAATAAATCAAACATAACAAAATGTCCGTTACTACCAGCATCAGCACCAGCGTCTTTTGCTGAATTATCTTTAACAACACTAACATCCTTTGAAGTTAAAATATATTGTCCTCTATTAGTAATAGTATTACTTGTTTCAACAGTTCCTAACCACATACTTAAATAACCATCATCATTTAATGATTTAGCCGCTGTTGATACAGGTTTTAAAACACTAGGTATCTGATTAGTAGCAGCACTATATGTCACATTCGCATTCTTTAAATCATCATTTGTAATAATTGACTTCCAACTAGTACCATCAACAGATACCTGAATACCACCACTAGCAGCAACATTAACATTAATATCCTCAACAGTAACAGTTCTATTAGAAGTAAACCATGCATAGGTTGATGTACTAAGCATTACACCAGTTACAATTAATAACAAAAGTAATAAAAATAGTCTTTTTTTACTTCTCCTATTCTCCTTCTTTTCTTCTTTTTGATTATTAATTACTTCTTGTTCACGTAATTCTTTCTCATTCATTTTTCTACTCCTTTTATTCATATTTGACTCTAAAATAAGTAATATCTT
>ENA-OPWR01000254-OPWR01000254.1-human-gut-metagenome-genome-assembly--contig:-NODE-254-length-54419-cov-3.265746_pt1 | contig 54419 bp, 53 predicted proteins | sample MGYA00241507_ERZ502006 | MGnify/ENA primary metagenome ERZ502006 (study PRJEB25962, sample SAMEA2043041) | human gut metagenome | biome: human gut; feature: human-associated habitat; material: faeces...
CTTCCCCCTTAAAATATATTTTCTTTCATTTTTTCTTTATATTTAGCAAATTCGCTATTATCTGTATGAAGGATATCTTGTACCATCTCAGATAATGTTAAATTAACGCTATTTTCCCATTTACTTTCTCTTAGATAATTCCAAATATCATTTTCTGTAATCATATTGTAATTTCCTCTTTTTAATAATTTTAGTTTTACATGAAGGGCTGGTACTAACCCTTGATAAAGTTCTTCTTGACTTTTGTATTCATACATTTTATCACCACACTATTAATTAATAAAAATTTATATATAGAATTTATTTCAAATTTCTTATATATATAATCTAAATTATACACTAAAAATAATTATTTTTAAATATTATTTACTAATTTTTTTAATAATTCTTCTTTTTCTTTATTAGATAGAAAACTATGCAAAATTGCACTTTTGTTCATTTCTTGATAATCATTTAATGTAAAAGAAAATGTTTTATATAATTTTTGATATTCTTCTGTTAAAGTTATATTAGAAACTGTTCTGTTATCTGTATTAATGCTTAAAGCAATATGGTTTTGATAAAGCTTTTTTATTGGGTGATTAGCATAAGTATCTATGGCATTTGTTTGAACATTACTTGTTGGACAAATTTCTAATAAAATATCTTTTTCTTTGATTAAATCTAATACTTTTTGATTAGAAATAGAATGAATTCCATGTCCTATTCTTGTTGCTCCTATCTTTATTGCCTTCTCTACTTCACTAGCACTTCCATTTTCTCCTGCATGAATAGTAAAGGGAATATTTTTTTCTTTAGCTAGAGAAAAAAGTGGTAAGTATTCTTGAAGTGGATATTTATCTTCTGCTCCTGCTAAATCAATAGCACATACTCCTTTATTTAAATATTTTTCAGCTAAATCGATTACTTTTTTATTTTCTTCCACACTTGTTCCTCTCATCATACATAAAATTAAATTCGTTTTTACTTTCTTATTTTGAGATAAACCTTTTAAGACAGAATTCACTACTTCATCTAAAGATAAATCTTTTTTTGTATGAAAATTTGGAGCAAATCGAATTTCAGCATAAATAACATTTTCTCGTTCTAATTCATCCACTAAATTACTAGCTATTTTGGTCAAATTTTCTTTTGTTTGCATTAATTGAATTGGTAAATCGAATTTTGTTAGATATTCACTTAAGTTTTTACATTTTTTTGGTGCTATCATTACTTCTTCTAATTTTTTTCTGTCAAAATTAGATAATTTACTAGCTAAATTTATAGGAATTGATCCATCTAAATGGAGATGTAATTCTACTTTGGGTAATTTTTTTAATTCATCAATCATCTTTTCGACCTCCTACTATATTTTAACATAATAAAAACCCTTTAGAAAGGGTTAAATTTACAATTGGTAGCCTGTACGGGGTTTGAACCCGTGAATACGAGCTTGAGAGGCGCGCGTGTTAAACCACTTCACCAACAGGCCATATCTTTGACTTCGTAACTTATTTTATAATTTTTTTTATAGTTTGTCAACCAAATTTTTAGTCTATATTTTTATAACTAATTAATTTTTTAATTTAATGTTATATATTTTTATTAAAAAATCATTGATATTTCTTGATTTTCGTGTAAACTAATAGTATAATATCAATCAAAAGAAGGAGGGAAAAATGGAAATTTCAAAGCAAGATATTATACAAATTGATAATATTAAGTATATTGTGTTAACTTCTATGCATTATCTTGATAGTGAATATTTCTTTGTTAATGAACTTGCTAATGATGAAGAACCTACACAATCTTATTTTATATTTTATCAAGATAAGGAAGAATTAAAAGTTGTTAAAGATATGAAACTTTTTCAGTATTTAGTACCTATCTTTCAACAAAAAGTAAAGGAAGAAATAAGTAATTTATGAAAAAAATAATCAATCAAGGGGGAGATATTTTATGAAAGATTTAAAAAGTTTATTATTTAAAGAGCCAAATAGTATTTATGCTAATGTTTTTATTCAATCTTTAGATGAACTTATCCAAAAGGGTAATGATGTTACTAAAGAAAAGTTTGAAGGATTTTTGGGGGTTATTCCTAAAGAGTTACTTAATGAGAATATAGATATTAATGCTGCTTATAGTCAATTTATTACAGAATTCGTAAAAAAAAATAATACTTCTTCTAAACAGGATGATACTTCAAAAGATAATACTTCTTCTAAACAGGATGATACTTCAAAAGATAATAACAATCATAATTCAGATAAAGAAACAATTTCTAAGGAGTTTTATGCTCAAATCGAGAATATTTGTCTTAATAAGAATTTAACTTTTGATCAAACTATTAATCAGTTAAATAAGTTAAAGAAAGATTATCATGATAAATATAGTGATAATTTTGTTTTTGTTGAAAAACAAATTAAAATTGTTGATGATCTTATTAAAGAGATTGAATCTGCTATTCAAGTTGGTGTAGATAAAATTAAAGAAGAAATTGCTAATGATGATAAGGTCAAAGATTTAGATACAACTGATTTAGAGAAAGAACTTTATGATAGAGCTAATAAAGAAATTAAGGTTACTAATAATGATAAAATAACTGAGGCTTTGTTAGAAAAAGGAAGAATTTTAGTTGTTGATACGTTTGTTCGTAAACTTAAGCCAATTGAAGATTTGAAAAGAACAGTTCAAGATATTAAGATGGATTCTAGTTTAAGAGAGATTGAAAAAATTGAAAAAACACTTCAAATTATGAAGTCTTATGAAAATGCTGATTCTGAAATTAATGAAGAAATTAAAAAATTAGAAGATATTAAAAGAACTTATTCTCAAAGAAAAGCAGATTTTTCTAATCAACTTTTTATGAATAAGGCTAAAGCTATCGCTAATAAGGATAGAAAAAAAATAATTGAAAAAATGGATCAAGATATTTTGAAAGTTTTAAATAAGAAATTTACTGATGATAAATTAAAAACTGATAAATATAAAAGTTTATTAAATTGGGAAAATACTTCTAAATTAGTTGATGAGTTAAAGGAAGATATTATAAAGAATTCAAATTTAGAAGGAATTAGTGAGATTAAAAAGATAGAAACTTATATTCGTTTTTATGAAGATGAATTAGATAAAGATGAAAATACTGAAATAGAAATTCAAAATATGAAAGCTGAATTAGATAAATTAAAAGATATTTACCAAAGTTATATTAGTGCCTTTGAATATATTTCTAATTCTATTAGTAAAGCTATAGCTAAAGATAAAAGTTTTGAGAATTTAAATTCTAGGGGTAAAGAAAGAAAAGTTAATCAAATGATTGATGGGAATTTAAATTTATATGATGCTGTTAAGAATTTTGATCGTTGGGATAATCCTGAACAATTGAAGATGGATTTAAAGAATGATATTTATAAGGAAATTTTAGATCCAAAAAAAGAAAAAGGTACAGTTAAAAATAATGGCAAAGATATTAATAAATGGCAAAAAGCTCTTATTGGTAGTTTAGGATTTGTTACTGGTATTGGATTAAATGTTGCTTTAAAATCTCATCCTGTTTTAGGGGCTGTTGCTACTGCTTATACTTTAGCTAGAACAGTTTATAATGCTTCTAAATTGACTTGTTCTATTTCAACTAAAATTAATAAAGGAAATGAGCCAAAAATTATTTCTGGAATTAAGAGTGTTATTCCTGCTAAAGTACAAAATATTGCTAAAACAATTTTTGAGAAGCCTAGTAATCCTTATTTTAGAAGTTTTGTGAATGGATTATCTTTAGGATATACTAGTGCAAATATTTATCAACGTTTTATTGCGCCACAACCTGATACTACAGTTACTGTTGTTGATGAAGATAAGTTAACTGCTCCTACTCCTACAGAGACACCTACCCCTACTCCTAGTGCATCTGTTACAGAAACTGTAACGACTGCTCCTAAAGTTACCACTACTCCAACCGCTACTGTAACTACCACTCCTGTTGCTTCTACTACTCCTTCAGCACCTGATATTCCTACTTTTAAAACTGGTAATGTTATGGATATTAGTGGTCTTGAATATGGATATGCTGGTCCTGGTCAACCTGCTGTACATTTATTAAATAATCGTGGAGTAAATGCTGTTTTTGATAAAACAAATGTTATTAACGGACAAACTTGGGTTCACTTTAAACAGGCTAATGGAGCTGGTTATGCTTGGTTTCCAAAAGAAGAAGTTGAAGAAATGTTAACCAGTGTTTCTTCAGGAAGGGCTAGATAATGTTAAAAAATAAAATTGTTGTTTTAAATGACAAAAAAGAATATTATGTTTTAGATGAATTAGATCATCATGACAAAAAATATTTGTTTCTTTCATTGTATCATGCAAACGATGAATCAATAGATGAAAATCAATTTTTTGTTGTAGAATTAGAATTAGAAAATGCTAATTTAACTTTCCATGATATTGAAGATCAAAATGAAGCTGAGAGGATTTCAGCAATGTTTTTAGAAAAAATGAAAAATGGCACTCAACATTAAGTGTCATTTTTTGTTATTTTAAAAGTGAAAACCATTCTATTTGGCTAAACTAGTATATCTTTTTGTAATTCTTTCTTTTCCAAGTAGAGACATAATTTCGTATAGATCTGGAGTTGTTGATTTGGAAGTTAAGGCTACTCTTAATACTGTTGAAACATCAGCAACAGATCCTTTATAATTTTCTGGATGTTCTTTATAGTCTTTCATATTACTTGCATAACCAAGATCCTCAGATAGTTCTTTTACGCCATTGAACCATAATTCTTTATCACTAGTAGTAAAGTATTTATCCATATAAGTTGTAGTAATTGTTTGTATTTCTTTTGGATCAGTAATTTTTTGCCATTCATAAACTTTTTCTTTTTCTTCATATAAATCATCATACATGTACCAGATATTCTCTATAATTTCATCATATTTTGCGATATCTTTTCTTGGTTTCTTTTGTTCACGCTCAATATTTAAAATATTCATGTAATACTCTTTATCTCTTTCAATTAATTTCTTTAATTTCTCTGAATAAGAATTTGCCCAAGTTAAAGACTCTTGCATTAATTCTTCTTTGGTCATTTTGGAGATAATATTTTTAGAAATATTTTTTAATTTATCTAAGTCATATAATGCTCCTGATGCACTCATCTTCTTTGGACTATATTTAAATTCTAAATAAGTACTATTAGGGTTTGCTTTGTGCCATTCTTCATAATTTGAGTTAATAATCGTCATTAGAGATTCAATTACTGCTTTCTTAGGATAGCCACATTCTTTATAGTAAGACATTGATGCTTCAGGATCTTTTCTTTTGCTTAATTTTCGAACAGTGTTCCCTTCTTTTTTAATAATTAATGGGGTATGAATATATTTTGGTGGTTTAAAGCCAAATGCTCTAAATAATTCAATATGCTTTGCTACGGAAGGTAACCATTCTTCTCCACGAATAACATGTGTAGTTCCCATTAAGTGGTCATCAACTAAGTGTGCAAAGTGATAAGTTGGTAATTGATCTGATGATTTCATAATAATAAAATCTTCATCATTAAGAGATAATTCTAATTTTCCTTTTACTAAATCTTCAAAAATAAATTTTTTATCAAAGTCGCCATGGGATTTAAAGCGAATAACATAAGGAGTTCCTGCTTTTATTTTTTCTGCTTGTTCTTCTATTGTTAGATTTCTACATTTCGCCCACTTTCCGTAATAACCTGTTCTAATTTTACTTTTTTCTTGTGTACTTCTCATTTCTGCTAATTCTTCTTTTGTACAAAAGCATGGGTAAGCTTCCCCTTTTTCAATTAGATGTTTAATAAATGTATGATAGATTTCTTTTCTTTCTGTTTGGCGATATGGTCCATACTCTCCTACTACTTTTCCTTCTACTTCATATTCATCTGGCATGATTTCATATTCTTTTAATGTATCAATTACTAATTTAACAGCACCTTCTATTTCTCTTTTAGTATCGGTATCTTCGTTTCTTAAATAAAATACTCCTCCTCTATTTTTGACTAAAATATAATCAATTATTGCTTGAAATAGAGTTCCTAAATGCATATATCCTGTTGGAGATGGGGCTACTCTGGTTACCACTTCTCCTTCTTTTAAATTTCTTTTTGGGTATTTTTCTTCATAGTAATTGATGTCATGTTTTACTTCTGGAAATATTAAATTTGCTAAATCTTTATTTGTCATTTTTATCACTTCTTTCTTTTTATTAAAAATACTGAAAATTATCTTTTCTCCTTATTTAGATGATTTTGATGTTACATTAAAATTCATGAAAAAGATGAGGATAATTTTTTAGTGGGATTGTTAGTAGTTACTTTTTTCTTATAATATTTCCTGAGAGTTATAAGATCTACTTGTCTTCCACTTTTGTTAAAAATCTCCTCATCTAAATATATCATAGCATAATTTAAATAAAATTACAATTCTTAAACAAAATTTATTAAGATTTCATTAGATAAATATAAATATTTATTTGAAATAAAGAGATGATTATTTTGAAAAATTAATTTTTTTTCTTGAAGAAGTTTTTTTACTTCAGGAATATTTAAAATATCTTCTTGGTATTTTCTTTTAAAATCATTTCTATCTATTCCCTCTATTTTTCGAAGTCCTAAGATAAATTCATTAGATATTCTTATTTTTTTCTCTTCTTCTATTACTTCTTGATGATATTTATTTTCTAAATATTTACTAAAATTTAGGGTATTATTTATTCTTTTATTGTGAATATAACTAACTGCTCCTAATCCAAAGCCATAGTAATTTCCATTATTCCAATAATTTAGATTATGTTTTGACTGATAGCCTAATTTGGCATAATTAGATATTTCGTAGTGCTGATAATGATTTTTTTCTAAGATTTGTTTTATTTTTTTATACATTTTGTATTCTTTTTCTTCTTCAATATATTCTCTTTTTTGAATCCCAAAAATAGTATTTTTTTCAATGATTAGAGAATAAGTTGAAATATGGGGAATATCTAATGTTAAAAATGTATGAATATCTTCCTCTACTTCCTTTATATTATCAGATATTCCATAAATATAATCAATAGAAATATTTTTAAATCCTACTTCTTTTAATTCTTTTATTTTTTCTTTTACCATTTGTGTATGGTGATGTCTTCCTAAAGTTTTTAAATTTTTTTCTTGAAAGGATTGAACACCTAAACTAATTCTGTTTACACCAGATTGCTTTAGTAATTTAATTTTTTCTTTGGTTAAACTTTCAATATTGGATTCAACTGTAAATTCTATTTGGTTTGCTTTCTTAAATCTTTGGGTAATTTCTAATAAGTATTTTAATTCTTCTAAACTTAAACTTGTGGGAGTGCCACCACCGATATAAATGGATAATACTTCTTCATCTTGATATCTTGTGTTAATTTCAGTGGCTAATACTTTTAAGTATTTTTTTACAAATTTTTTGTCATAGAGCATTTTGGGAAAATCACAATAGGTGCAAATATGATTGCAAAAAGGGATATGAATATAAATATACATTAGAATAATCCTTTAATATTTCCTTTATTATCAATATCAATTTGTTCATAATTAGGATGAAGAGGTAAGCCTGGCATAGTCATTATATTTCCTAAGTAGACTACTACAAATTTGGCTCCTGTATAGATATTTACATCATCTATTTTTAATTCGTAATCTTTTGGATAGCCTAAAAGATTGGGATTATCACTGATAGAGTACTGTGTTTTTGCTATACATATTGGAAAATCTTGATATCCCATTTGTTCATATGTTTTTAATTTTTCTTTGACTTTATCACTGATTTTTATAGAAGTAGCATGATAAATTTCGTGAGCCAATTTTTCTATTTTCTCTAAAAGAGGAAGATGATTGGGATAAAGAAGTTGGAAATCATTTTCTTTACTACATAACTTGATTACTTCTTTGGCTAGATTAATGGATCCTTCTCCCCCATCTTGGTAAGAGGTTGTTATTGCAAAGGCATATTTTTTTTCTTGAACAAATTTTTGGATAATTTCTATTTCTGCTTTGGTATCTGTGTTGTATTGATTTAGACAAACAACAATATTTTTAGTGAATTTACTGATATTTTCTAAATGTGCTTCTAGATTAGGAAGTCCTTTTTTGATTCCTTCTAGGGATTCTTTTTGGATATTTTCTTTGGTTATTCCCCCTTGATGTTTTAAGGCTTTTGTTGTTACTACTAAAACAATGGCATCTGGTTTTAAAGATGCATTTCTGCACTTAATATCAAAGAATTTTTCTGCTCCTAAGTCAGAACCAAATCCTGCTTCTGTAATCACATAATCTGCTACTTTTAATCCTAAATTAGTGGCAATGAGGCTGCTACACCCGTGGGCAATATTGGCAAATGGTCCTCCGTGAATAATGATAGGATTATTTTCTAGACTTTGTACCAAATTAGGTTTAATAGCATCTTTTAATAATACTGTAAGAGCTCCTTCTAATTTTAGGTCTTTTGCATAGATAGGTTCTTTGTTGGTGTTAAAGGCAATTAAAATACTTCCTAATCTTGTTTTTAAATCGTTAAGGTCTTTTGCTAAGCAAAGAATACTCATGATTTCACTAGCTGCTGTAATATTAAAGGACTCATCTCTATTTTGTAATTTGACATGACGTAAGGCTCTATCGTTTACATCAAGGCAACGATGAAAACAAATTTGCTTTGGGTCGATAGAGAGTTTATTTCCAAAATATAAATGATTATCAATTGCTGCGCTAATTAGATTGTTTGCAGAAGTAATAGCATGGAAGTCTCCAGTAAAATGCAGATTGATTTCTTCCATTGGAACAACTTGTGCGTAGCCACCTCCTGTTGCTCCTCCTTTTATTCCAAAGACTGGCCCTAAAGATGGTTCTCTTAATGCGGCGATTGAATTTTTTCCTAGTTTTCTTAGGGCATCATTTAGTCCTATACTAACTGTTGTTTTTCCTTCTCCATAAGGAGTGGGAGAAATAGCCGTTGTTAAAATCAACTTCCCTTTAAGAGGCATTTCTACTTTAGAAAAATCAATTTTGCCTTTATTCTTTCCATAACTTTCTAAGTATTTTTCGACTTTTAATTTCTTTGCAATTTCTGAAATATCTTGTAATTTTGCTTGATGGGCAATTTCAATATCCATTCTACTTCCCTTTCCTTTCTAAACTATTAATATTATAGTATACTTTATTTTGTTTTACAATTAAAATTCATGGGATTTCTCTTTATTTTTTTGGAAAATTTGGTATAATAAACTTTACTTTTTGGAAAGGAGACTAACTATTAAAAGTCAATAGTTTTTTTCTAAAAATTTTAAATTGGAAAATTTCCCATGCCAAAAGACTTCAAATACATTTGTTAATTTGAAGTTAATTAAATGATTTAATTTATTCCAATTTCCTTGTGACAAGCAAAAATATTTTTATTAATTTATAGTCGTTTAAATAATTTATATTTTCAAAAAATGAAAATATAAATTATTAAACTCCATTAAGGTAAAAAATATTTTTTTACTTGTCAAAAGTTTTCTCGGCATAAAACAAATTATTTGAGCAAAGACGGATTAAAATCAATTTGCTTTTTCTCCAAATAATAAATAACTCTAATAAGTTTTTTACATACATGAGATAAAGCAACTCTATGACATTTGCCTTCAGATCTTTTCTTTAAGTAATAGTCATAAAACGTAGGTGAATTACTTAAAATAGTCATTGCAATATTCATAATAGAATATCTTAGATGACCTGAACCATGTTTAACCATTCTACCTCTTGACTGTAGAGTGCCTGATTCAATTATACTTGGTTCTAATCCTGCAAATGCAAGCATTTTTCCAGGTGATGAAAAATTATTTATATCACCATATTCGGATAATACTGTAGCAGTAGTAATTTCGCCTAATCCAGGAATTGATAACATTTTTGGATTAAGCTCTTTGATAATTGTTGAAATTTGTTTTTCTATTGGATCAATTTTTTTGTTAAAGTTTTCTATAATAGAAACATATGTAGTAATAAGTAAATCTGTATTATCATCATAATGACCTATAGAATTTTTTGCTAGTTGCTTAAGTTTGGCAAATTTTACATAAGTAAATTTTCCGTGTGATAATTTTCTTATTGTTTCATAGTCACGCATTAATGAAATATGTTTTCTATTTTTATATTCTTTTAAAATATATAGTAAGGTAGTTGAAATTCTATTATTAAAAAATGATTTAAGTTCAGGAAAAGACTTATCTAATTCATTTGTTAATAAAATTTTGAATTTACTTCTTTCTTTAATTAAAAATTCTCTACTTCTACATAGTGACTTTAACGTATAAATATTGTATAATAAATCTGAATTTGGTTTATATGGAACGGACATTAGATAACTAACTATAGTCAAACTATCAGTCTTGTCTGTCTTTGTTCGTCTTAAACTTCGAGTTTTTAAAAACTGATGAATGATAAGTGGATTCATTTTCATAAATGAATACTCTTGTTCAATTAAATACAGTTCCAAATTCATTGAGTAATGTCCAGTTGCTTCAAAAGCAATATGGACATCAGATTTATTATAGGGTTTCAATCGTTCCAATAGAGTTTGAAATCCTTTTTTGTTGTTTTCAAAAGATTCATTTTTAACAATTACTTCACCTGTATTTGAGATAATACAGAAATCGTGTTTGTACTTTGATATATCTATTCCAACGTAATATATCATTGTAAGCACCTCCTTATTAGTTTTGTTTGCACTGATTGTTTGCCACTAGATTGTCTATCTTGTAATCTCGTAATTTAATAAAACATCATTTAGCAAGAACTAAAGTGTTAACTAACTAATTAACAATTAAAATAGAAATCTGCGGTTTGAGTCTCCTTTGACCAGTCAATTTAATTGCTGTAAAAACATAGATACAAATCCACAGTTCGAGCATTATTATATTACTAGTTTAATAATAATGCAAAAAATATAATAGAAAGGATTAATCAACTATAGAATTAATTAATAATTTCTATAAGATTGATTATACGAGGAAAAAGATGAAAGAGAATCATTTAAATATTCAAGAAATAAGAAAAATCGTTTATCGTACAACTGAGCAAGAACTTCAAAAAAATCATCTTGAGTGCGAAATTCTTCCTGTTACTATATTAGAATTTTATCAAAAACTTTTATTATCTAAAGAGTATAGTTTATGGGAAAAAATATTTTATTCTTCGTTTCCTTTTAATTCTGTTGGTTTTTGTCATTCTTCTCGTCAAGAGATAGTTATTTTTTTAAATCGATTTATGCAAATTAAAGATGTTAATTTGTGTTTATTTGATTTGTTATTTGTTTGTTATCATGAGATGAGGCATTTATATCAAGATTATACTTTTCCGATAGATACTTTAGATGGATATTTAAAATATATTGAATATAATATTCGAATATTTGATTTTAATGAGGATTACAATCACAATCATGATAAATATTCTTCAGAAATTGGGGCAAATTTATATGGTATCCATAAAGCTAAGGAAGCATTTTTGAAAAATTATCCTGATCAATTTGAAAAAATTAAAGATACTTATAAAGATTTAGAAAATAAATTTATTGTTGATTATTTTTCCTATGACCCTATGGATACCATTAATCGCTATGTTTTGGTTATGCAACTTCGTTACAAAGAGTCTCAATCTGTTCTTTCACGGAATAAAAAATTTGCTTTACCGAATAAAATCACTGAGATTTTTTTAAGGGATGATTATACTTGTAAAAGTCTTATCGAAGTAATTCAACATCCTAATTTTTCTTTTATTGAAAAAAAATTAATTTATAGTTTTATTACAAGTAATGTCTTTTTAAAAAGTATTTCTTTTGAACAGTTAAGTGATAAGGAAAAAGAACTTTTAAATGAAGCAATAAGCTATGCTAAAACATTTTATCAAAATCAAAAAAATACTTTAATGCAATATGATATTACTCATTTTTCCCAAAATGAAAATTTAAGGACAATTTTTAGAGATTTTGATCTTCTTATTACAGGAAAAGAAAATGCTTTTAGAAGTGAAAAGAAACAAAGAAAACACTTAGAAAATATTCTTGTTCTTGAAAGAAAATTAAAATAATAATTATTGACTGATAAAAATCATTCCCATTTTTGAGAATGATTTTTTATTTCTTTGATATCTTTTAAAATACTTTTTATTGTACTTTCTTCTTCTAATAAGATATTATATTCAAAATTATAATGTAAACTATAGTAATCTAAATTGACATTTCCAATACTGGCGATTGTTTTATCTACTAATAATACTTTTCCATGGATAAATCCTTCATGATAAAAATAAATATCAAAAAAATTATCTTTTAAAAAAAGTGCATATTGTTTGGTTAAAAAATAAATTATTTTTTTGTCTGGAATTCCTGGTAAAATTATGGTAACTTTGACTTTTCTTTTTTTGGCACCAATGAATGATTGAATTAATTTCTTTGTAGGGATAAAATATGGGGTATAAATATCAATTGAATTTTTGGCTCGATCAATTAAAGAGCAAAAAAGATTTTCGCTAATTCTAGTATTATTTAAGGGATTATCTCCATAGACTAAATAAGTTGAAGAATAATTTTCTTTTTTAATTTTAGGATAATATTTCCAGTAATCTTCTTTGGTATTGGCTAAAGTATTCCAAACACTTAAAAACATTACGGTAAAGTTCCAGATAGAATTTCCTGTAAGAGAGATTCCTACATCTTGCCATATTCCATATGGTTTCATTAAATTTAAGTATTCATCTCCTATATTCATTCCTCCTGTAAAAGCAATTTTTCCATCAATAATTACTACCTTTCGATGTAAATGATGATTGTTTAAAATGCCAATTAAACGATTTTTCTGATAATACGGTTGACATAAGATTCCTATTTGATTTAATTGATTAGAAAAATCTTTAGGTAATTTAGAGGCACTAATTAAGTTATCATAAATTATTCTTACCTCTACTCCTTCATTTTTTCTTAATTTTAAAATATTGAATATTTCTTCCCACATAATTCCTGGTGATATCGAAAAGAATTGCAAAAAAATAAATTTTTTGGCTTTTTTTAGTTCACTGATTAAAGAAGAAAACCACTCTATAGGCTTGGAAAAATATCTACTACTTCCTCGAGTGGAAATGGGATAAGAATTTGGTAAGTATTTTTCTAAATTATTTTTTTTAGGAATTTCATTGGGATAAAATAGATATTTTTTATCTGTATCTATTTGCATTTGTAGTTGTTTGGATAAGTTATCCTGAAAAAAAGACAATGCTATCACCTCTTATTTATTATGGATAGATTGTCTTTAAACATGTCATTTAATTTAGAATTTAAAAATACTTATTAAGAGGCACTCTATTGTTAGAAGAATTTTTAATCCGTATTTTTATCTTCTTTTTTTCTACTTCTTATTTTTGGTTGATTCTGTTTTCTGTAAATTTTTATGCTTGAAGATATTTTTTGTGTGATAGCTTCTACTTCTTCATTAATGAGTGCTATTATTTTTTGAATATCTTCTTTCTTATTTGCCTGTAGTCCAATCATTTCTATGGTATGTTTACCAGAAAAATCTGCAAATACTGGATTATCATTATGATAAAGAAGTTCTAATTTTCTCTCTCCACAACCACATAGATTGATAAATTTTTTAGAAAAGCCTGTTCCTTTTATGATAGGATAATACTGTAAATATTCTTCTTTTAATAATTGATTGGTTTTTAAGTTTTTTATTTCTTTAAAACATCCTGTGCATAGTCCATTTAGTGAAACTGTCATTTCATTGATTTCTATTGTTCTTTCTTCTTTAGGAAAAAGTATTGAAGAAGTAGATTTTGGTGCTAGAAATTGCTCTGGTGCTACTCTGTTTCTTGTAAAATCTAACATCATAATTGGATTACTTAAAAAATTAGCTGTTAAAATTCTTTTTTCGATTGTTTGGATTTCATCTTCATCTTTATTTTTGCTATAATCCATTTCACAAATGATATACTTTAAACCGTTCTCATAGAACCATTCTTCTGCTCTTACCTCTTTTACCGTTCCAAAAGAATTTAATAAATTTAAATCAATTCCATTTGCTTGTTTTAATATTTCTTCTAATTCTTTTACATCCGTAATTTTTCTTGTGATTGGTTCTTTATTTGTTCCTAAATTATTTTCTAAAATCTCATTAGATAGATAAGCAAATATCTTATGATAAGCTTGTATTTTCATGTATATTCCCCCTTTAATTGATTTATATTCTATCATTTTTTAAGAAAATTAGCAAATCATTTTTAGCCAGTTATTAGACTTAATGTTGGTTATTTTTATATTTTAATTGAACTTTATGGGGTGATTGCTTTAATAAATAATCTTAAAATAGTATGCTTTTTAAATTCAAATTTTACATGAACAAAATTACTTCTTATTGTTTTTCCTTTCCATAAATAAGGAATTATTACAAAGTAAGTAAAAAATATAATATATTTTAGATGTTTCTTTCCTTATGATATCACAATTTCTTTCATCCAATCTATAATAAATGAAAAAGGGATAAGTTGCATTTTTGGAGATTTTATTTTTAATACTTCTTCTCTGATTTGAGAGATTTCTTTATAGTTGGCTAATACAATATATTCATCACTTTTTAATAAATTTAAATGAAATAACTGAGCCATTTTATTGTGGTTACTTATTTTTATTAATGTTTCTTACTTTTATTAAAGATTCCCAATTATTAATAGGAGAATAAGAAAAATAAAAAGTACTGATCCAATCATTCCTAATATATTTAGAATTTGATTCGTTTTAGTCTTATCTTTTAAACATTTCTCTAAAATAAGATAAAGAAATAGTCCTACAATTGTACCTATTGTATTGGTAATAATATCTGTAATATCAGAAGCCCCAATACTAAAGATAAATTGCATTGTTTCTAAGGTAAAACTTAATATAAATCCTAAAAAAATTATCTTTTTATTTTCTAATACTTTTTTACTAGAATAATATTTATAAACAGTATAGTTTTCATTTTTCAAATATATCTCTACCAAATCTGCTATTTCTTTTTCATCATCTACTATTAAAATATTTGCCATAAAGTTTTCTCTCCTTTGTTTACTAACTTTAGTATATTATAGCATAGTTTAATTTTTGAATTCTTAATTTATTCTTAAGAATTTAGTTTTTAAAAAATCAAGCTCATCTTTAGAGTTTGATTTTCTATTTTTTTAATAATACTTAATTTGCTTATTTCTTTTTATTTTCTTTTCTCTTAAGATAAGAATTTGACTTTATCTATGGCAAATTTGGAAAAAATTTATATTTGTTATTAGTTTTTTAAATCAAATTACTCATCTAAAAAATCCCATCTATCTAGATAAATATCTTCCTTATCTGTAAAAATTCTTAAATCATTATCATTATGTTTTTGCCCTAATTTTCCAACAGAATTTATCCAATGATTATATTTTTCAGTAATAACTTTAGAAACTATTTTGCTTGGTACTATATGATATTCTGGAAAATCCAACTCATTAAGGGAAACAAAAAAGTAAATAATATTATCTCCAATTAATGTTTCGTTTTTCTTTCCCAGTGTCCATTTTTTCTGTTTATATTTAGTTGTTTTCACTTGGATGGCAAATTGTTTATAATTCCTTCTGTTAATTGCAAGAATATCAAAATCTTTTGTATTAGACATAGGAATTGCCGCAGTGAAACCATGTCTTTCCAATTCACCAGCGACAAAATATTCTCCAGCATTTCCAATACTAATATTATTCATCTTTTTCATCTCCTCTAAATTTCATTCATCATTATTCAATTCATGTTCTTTCATATTTTTTATCAGTCAATATTATTTTTTCTTTTTAAATATTCCTCCTTCTAATAAAACTTAGTTGTTAAACATCTAAGACTATTAGTATTATATAACGATTATAACAAATTAATTTCTTTTGTGCTACTGATATTGACATTTTTCTTTCATTCCATCATTTATAATACTTAATCTACCTATTTCATTAAATACTTTTTCGTAAGGATAATCAATCATTTTTTTGCACACATAAAATACTATTAATAAAACTTAATTTTATCAACAGTCTAATTAATTACTAAAGAAACTTTCATTCTAAGTAATAAATCTTTTAAAATTTATAATATTACATACATTAATAATACAAATTTATTTGCATCAAATTACGAATAATGGTGTAATAAAAAAGTAATATAATTAAATTTTTTTGTTTGCTGTAATAAAATATTTCTATTTTTTCCCTTATCCTAACTTCTTTAATTAATTTCTAAATCATGATTAAATAATTCAAGTAAGAATGGCGATATTTTTTCTCCTTTCAAATCTTTTAATGAATTAATTAATCTATATTCTATATGTTCTTCAACTTGTAGTTTTATATTTTTAATATCATCATTTAAATTACAAAGATATACTAATCTGATAAAAATTAGGTCTTTCTCTTTATCATAGTTGCTATCTTCATGAATAATTTTTGTTGGAATAATATTTAATCCTACTTCTTCTTTAGTTTCTCTAATTACTGCCTCTTTAGGTAATTCTCCATAATCTGCTAGACCACCAGGTATATCCCAATATTCAGGATATGTTGTCTCCTGTCTTGAGCGTTTCGTCACTAAATATTTTTCATTACTTTTGATCAAGGTATGTACAATAATTTTATTTCCATTCATCGTTATCACTCCTTGTATAATAGTTTTTTGTAGAGAATTGATAAGATTTAACAAATTTATATTTTTCTTTCTCTGGCTTAATATCTGCAAGCAAAAGTGATTTACCTTTTTCTAATTTGTTTGGTGATACTTCTTCTTTCCTAGAAGAATTTGTATCTCCAGATCAAATTGCTGAATCTTCTGTTGAAGAACTTATAGAATTTATTTTTAATAAAAGTAAAAATCATTATTCAAATATTGATGATAAAATAACTTTTTTTAATACTTATAAGTATTTTTATTTTAAGTTAATGAATATTGCTAATTTTAAGAATAATAATTAATTGTTAAATCTTCAATTGTATTATAATCACTTGCATCAATAAAATTGATACCAAGTTTTTTACTTTGAAGTTCTAGTTCTTTGCTTATTTTTATAAGTTCTTTTATAATATTTATCATTTCTTCATCTGTTTTATTATAAGTCCAATCGCTGCTGTTATCATATTTTCTAATTAAGGATAGTTTTTTATTAGCATCAATATTAGGATAGGCTACACAATATACATCCCATTTATTTAGATCTATATATTTCATTATATCTACTGGATAAAGATGTGCTGAATCTATTATAAATTTTTCTTCTTTTTCTTCCATTATGTGAATAATATTAGAAAGTAAAAGTGAGAGTTTTTTACTACTTTCTTTATCTATTACGACATTACTAGTTATTCCTATTTCACTAAAATTATGTTTTAGGGATGAGGTTAAATAATCTACTGGAATATGATTATATATTTTTTTATTAAATTTCTTTGCTAAGGTAGATTTACCGGCTCTTGCAACTCCTATTATTAGAATATTTTTCATTCTATTTCCTCCTCGTATATTTAATTGTTATAACCAAAAACTTTTTTTAATTCTTATAAATAGTTTTATATGATAATTTTCTTATTTTATAAGGCTTACTATATTTTAATAAAACTACAGTCTCAAAGTACCTAGATTGTTTTCAAATAATAGATGGTATTTCTATTCTAAACCTTACCTAACTTCTTTAATTAATTTCTAAATCATGATTAAATAATTCAAGTAAGAATGGCGATATTTTTTCTCCTTTCAAATCTTTTAATGAATTAATTAATCTATATTCTATATGTTCTTCAACTTGTAGTTTTATATTTTTAATATCATCATTTAAATTACAAAGATATACTAATCTGATAAAAATAGTATTTTCATCTTTTACTTCTTTCTATTTTAGTTTTATTTGTTCTTTTATAATGATATTCATTATCTTGTATATGAATAAAACCAGAGTTCATAACTGCCTTTTTGGATTTAATATTATCATCATCTACCCTAGCAACAATTTCATTAAAATTTTTATACTTATCAAGTAAATATTCACTAAACTCTTTTTGAAATAATGTCCCCAAATGTTTTCCCCTATATTCAGGTAATAAACCTAAACCTATCTCAATTTCTTCTTGAAGGATAACTCCATTACGTTCTTCTTTAGGATGATAATTTAAAAATGCTAAACCTATTTTATTGTTGTCATTTTCTACAATAAAAACATTTGTGATATTATCTTTTTTATTTAATTCTAAATTTCTAATGACAAATCTAGATACATTATTTGATACCAACTCACTACCAGGTGATGAAATAAAATCTTTTAATAATTTTATATGTTCAATATTATTAACATCAAAATTTATTATTTTAAAATTTTTCATAATTTTTTCCTTTCCATTACGCAAATACTTTCAACATGATAAGTATTTGGAAATAAGTCAAACAACATTATGTCTTCTAATTCATATTCTTCTTTTAAATCATCAATATCTCTTGCTAGAGTTATAGGATTACAAGATACATAAATTATCTTTTTACTTTTTATCTTTAATAATCCGGCTTTGGTCTTCTTATCTAGTCCACTTCTTGGTGGATCGACAATAATAGCGTCATAAGTATTTTTTTCATCTAATAACTTTCCTACATCTCCTTCTCTTACTTTAATATTGGTAAGATGATTTTTTTTTATATTTTCTTTAGCATCTTTTACAGATGATGGATTTAATTCAATTCCTGTAATATTTTTGGCAATATCACTTACGTAAATTCCAATGGATGCCATACCACAATATAAGTCTAGAATATTTTTAGTATCACTTTCTAAGTATTTTCTTACTTGATTATATAAATGAATCGTTTGTTCTTTATTTACTTGGAAGAAAGAGTTAGGAGAAATTGAATAATGGTAACTTTCTAATGTTTCAGTTAATTTTTCTTTTCCATAAACTAATTTATCATTAATATAAATAGAAGATACTTTATCTTTTAAAATACTGATCAAATCTTTTTCTTCTACTTTTCCTTTTATTTGGATCATTATTTTTTCTTGGAATTCTTTAATAATAATTTGATTTACATTAGTTAAGAATTTACTTTCACTAAGTAAGTTAATAATTTCGTTTGTCTTTTCTTTTGCTAAAGGGCAATTCTTAATAGGAATTAATTGATTTGTTTTAAAGTGATAAAAACCAATTTTACCTTTCTCTACTTGAAGAGTAATTTTATTTCGATAATTAAAGATTTTAGGAGAAGCAATAATTTCTGGATTAATTTCTAATAAAGTATATTTTTTAAAGATATCTATCACTTTATTTTTTTTATAGTTTAATTGTTCTTGATAAGGAAGAGTCATAATTTGACAGCCACCACATTCTTCATAAAAGGGGCATTTTGCTTCTATAGAAAGTGGACTTCTTGCTAAGTATTTTTCTTTATCGGCAAGTAAATACTTCTTCTTATCCACTATATTTTTTACGGTAACAATATCTCCAGGAAGAGTTTTTTTGACAAAAACAATTTTACCATTTATTTTTCCAACACCATCTCCTGTATGATTTAATCGAACAATCTCTACTTCCATTCTATCCATCCTTTCTAAACTTTTCATTTTAAGACTTTTTTTACATAAAATTAGTTGAGGGATACTATGAAAAATATCATTAATTATTATTATAACTTAAACCCAGAGAAAATCAATCATTTATTTCAGTATTACTATTTTTATTTTCAACAAGAACTGTATTATTTTGTAATTTATGAAAGGGATAAATCTTTAATTCAATCGATTTATCAACTTAACCAGGAATTAGTAAAAAATAATGTTTTAGTAAATGAGATTATTAATAATCAAATGGGGACTATTTTAACTTATTATAATCAAACGCCTTATCTTTTAATGAAAGTAGTGGTAAATACTAATAAAGCAATTAATCTAGCTGAAATTCATTATTTATCTAATCTGCGTATTCATTATGATAAAAACTTAATGCGTGGTAATTGGGCTAATTTATGGGCGAATAAGATTGATTATTTAGAATATCATCATGAACAAAATTATCATAAATATCCTCTTTTATCTAGTTGTTTTGATTATTTTGTTGGGATGAGTGAGAATGCAATTAGTTACTTAAATAAAACGGTCCATCAACTTGCTCCTGAAAATGTAGATATTGGATTAATTTCTCATGATAAGTTATCAATCAATGATAGTATCTATGCCCTATATAATCCTCTAAATATAATTATTGATCATAAGGCTAGAGATATAGGTGAATATATTAAGTTATCTTTTTTTATAGATAATTATCAAATTTTTGATGAATTAACAGAATATTTTAAACATAATTATTTTTCTAATTATGGAATTCATTTAGTGATTGCTAGAGTTCTTTATCCAAGTTTTTATTTTGAAATTTATGATGAAGTAGTTAATCAAAAAATAAATGAGTCTGAAGTTTTAAAGATTACTTCTAGAATTAATGAGTATGAAAAATACTTAGGGGATATTTTTGATTATTTTAAAAAACTTTATCCAATTGAAGAGATTGGTTGGATAAAGTCTCATTATTCTAAAATTTAGTTGATTATTCTTTCAACATAAAACCTGTTGCTATTGGTCTTGTTTCTTCTCTTTCATCCCAGTTAATAGGATGGTTGATGAGCTTATTTTTAATGATTAGAGCACTGGAATTTCCTCCATCTAAATTTGCTGCATTGTAAGCACCATAGCGCTCCATAATTTCAATTAAATCATCCATATCTGCTCCCATGCAACCTACTCTTCTTCCATCGATGACTAAAAATAGTACTACGCCATCTTTTCTTTGGCCAATTACTGTCCTTGGATGAAGACCATATCCTCCATTGCCAACTATTTTGGAGGCCTCTCCATTGATAATGAGATACGGACCAAATTCAACAGCATCACGTATTCCTAGTTGAATGGCTTCTTCTGCACTTTTTACTCTTCCTAGGTATAATTTATTATCTTTTGTAAAGCCAATTAATCCACCTGCTCTAGTATATCTATTTCGATTTAGTATTTTCCCATTGCGAATTACAATTCCTGATACTTCTGCTCCTGTTCCTAATCCATTCTCATCAATAAAGCCTCCTCCATTAATGGCAACTAATGCTTTATTTTCTTTTGCCATATCTACTAAATATTGTCCTTTAGTTCCTATATCTTTACTGGTTACAACACTGACTTTAGATGGATCATAAATAGCAACTAAGTATCCAGAGTAGTTTTTTCCTGATATTTCAATCATTTTATATTTTTCTGATTTTTTATGTTCAAGAATTTCTTTTTCATATTTATCTTTATAGATTGTTGTTGTAATATCTGAAGTATCAATGATGGATAGATCTGTATCTTGAGTAGGTTCTATAATTTTATTTTCTTCTAATATTTTTTCAATAGTTTTATTACTATAAAACATTTTGGCTAAATATTGATGATTCATTGTTGTCATTGCTGTTGTTACAAGCCAATTTCTAAAATTTGGAAGTGGTCCATATAGTAAGAATAACCCTCCTAATATTAAAGTAACAAGGAATGAAGATAAACCAATTAAGATTTTTTTCTTTTTATTTATTTTTTTTGTTTTTTTAACTTTTTTCATGATTACTCCTCAGTATTTGTTATATCAGGTGTTACATCATTTTTTGTATTCAAATTATTATTTTTTATATATTTAGATTGAAAAAGATTTAATTTTTCTTCTGTATTATCATTATAAATCGTAATTGTTTGATTAAAAGAATCTATATCTTTTTGATAGACCTCTAATAATTTTTGATAAGTATTAGCATGTGTTTTACAAATATTATTAACTTCTTTATCTCGATAAATTTGATTTTTGCAATTGGTATTTAATGTCTTTTCCTGTTGAGAAACTTCTTTGATTATGGTTTCATTTTTATTAAATAGATCCATAATTGTTGGGTAATCTTTGATAAATTGTTCTTCATAATAAATAGATAAATACTCTGTGATTTCTTTTTTATTTTTATTGTAAGAGATGATATTATTCTTTAAAATGTTGTTGTTTTCTTTAATCTGATTCATTTTTTGAAGACTTTTATTTTTATCTTCTGTAAAATTTTTGGTATATATTAACCCTATTGTAATTCCTAATAGAAGAATTGCTAAAATACTTATTCCTATTTTCTTCATTGTTCTACTCCTTTTATTTTATAATTATAGTATACCATATTTTGAATATATTTTTACAAAAAAAATACTTCTAAAGAATTTCTCTAGAAATATTTTTCTAACTTTTGTGTAGAATTAAGTTTTATAAAGTTTTGGTTTTTTTATTTTTTAAAAGTACTTCTTTTCTGGATAAGTTAAGTTTCCCTTTCTTGTCGTATCCAGTCGCGATGGCTACTACTTCATCTCCAACTTTTACAATATCACTAACTTTTTCTACTCTTTTAGTATCTAGTTGTGATACATGAATAAGTCCTTCACAGCCTGGCCATAATTCAACAAAAGCACCAAATTCTTGAGTTGACACGACTTTACAAGTATAAGTTTTTCCAATTTCTACTTCTCTTGCAACGTCCTCTATCATTTTTATGGTTTTTTTAATAATCTCTGGATCTGTATGATATACTATTACTCTTCCGTCGTCTTCTAAATCAACTTTTACTGCATCTTTATCTTGAACGGTCTTTACATTAGAAGCTTCTAAGATAATTTTAGTAATCATATCTCCACCGCGTCCAATTACATCTTTAATTTTTTCTGGATTAATTTGAATGGTTTCTATTTTTGGCGCATATTTTGATAATTCTTTTCTTGGTTCTGGAATTACACTTTCCATTAAATCTAAAATTTGCATTCTAGCTTTTTTGGCTTGAGATAGGGCTTCACTTAAAATTTCACGACTAACGCCTTTGATTTTAATATCCATTTGCATAGCACAAATTCCTTCTCTTGTTCCAGCTACTTTAAAGTCCATATCTCCCATATGATCTTCTAAGCCTTGAATATCGGTTAATATTGTATATTTATCATCTTTAGTAATTAGTCCCATAGCAATACCTGCTACTGGAGCTTTTATTGGAACACCTGCTGCCATTAATGATAGGCAACCAGCACAAATAGATGCTTGAGAAGAACTACCATTGCTTTCTAATACTTCACTAACGACACGTATGGTATAAGGAAATTCTTCTTCACTAGGAATAACTTGTGATAATGCTCTTTCTCCTAAGGCACCATGACCAATTTCTCTTCTTCCTGGCGCTCCATATCTTCCCGTTTCTCCAACAGAAAATGATGGGAAGTTATAATGGTGCATAAATCTTTTTTCTTCTTCTATTCCAAGTCCATCTAAAATTTGATGTTCCCCTAAAGCACCTAATGTTGTTGTGGATAATACTTGAGTTTGCCCTCTAGTAAATAATCCTGAACCATGTGTTCGAGGTAAGATATCGATTCTTGCGGATAATGGTCTAATTTCATCCATAGCTCTACCATCAGGACGAATATGTTCTTCTGTAATTAATCTTCTTACTTCTTCTGCTTCAATGTTATCAACAATTTTCTTCACATCTGTAAGAATTTTGTCTAATTCTTCTTTATCTTGATATTTTTCTTGGAAATAAGTAACACTATCTTCTTTTACTTGATCAATTGCAGCATATTTTTCTAATTTATCTTTAATTTGAATTGCTTTACACATTTTCTCTTTTGCAAATTCATTTACTTCATGAACTAAATCTTCATCTAATTTTGCTAAAGTTACTTCTATTTTTTCTTTACCGACTTCTTTGACAATTTCTTCTTGGAAAGAAACCAATTTTTTAATTGCTTCATGTCCAAACATAATGGCTTCAATCATTAGTTCTTCCGATACTTCTTTTGAACCAGATTCTACCATGTTAATAGCGTCTTTAGTACCTGCTACTGATAAATTAATGTCACTTTTTTCTAATTCTTCAACACTTGGATTAATGATAAATTTATCGTCAATATGTCCGACAACAACTCCTGCTACTGGTCCTTCAAACGGAATATCACTAATAGATAAACATAATGATGAACCAAACAATGCTGTCATTTCTGGAGTACAATCTTGTTCTACGGAAAGAACAGTATTTATTACTTGTACTTCATTGCGAAATCCTTCTTTAAATAATGGACGAATTGGTCGATCAATTAATCTAGCGGCTAGAATAGCTTGTTCCGTAGGTCTACCTTCCCTTTTAATAAATCCTCCTGGTATTTTTCCAACAGAATAAAATTTCTCTTGATAATTAATCGTTAAAGGAAAGAAATCTGCTGATGTTGCATTAGAACTCATTACACATGCTGATAAAATTACTGTATCATTATACCGAACTAGGCAAGCAGCGTTTGCTTGCTTGGCTAACTCTCCAATTTCAACGGTAATTTTACGAGTACCGAATTCTAATTCAAATACTTTTTTTTCTTCCATATTTTCTCCTTTCTAAAATAAAGGACACTCATTTTAGAGTGCCTGTTTTTATCTTCTTAAACCTAATTTACTAACAACTGCACGATATCTTTTTACATCAGTCTTTACTAAATAATCTAATAGGCTTCTTCTTTTTCCTACTTTCATTAAAAGACCACGTTTTGAATGTTTATCTTGCTTGTTGTTTTTTAAATGTTCAGTTAAAGCATCTATTTCTTTTGTTAAAATTGCAATTTGAACTTCTGGAGATCCAGTATCTTTTTCATCTCTTGCAAATTCTTTAATAATATTTTGCTTTACTTCTTTTGTTAATGCCATATTTTTTTCCTCCTTAAATTATTTTTCACCAATTACGTAGAAACTGTTAGAGGTACAAATTTCCAAGTAATGGAACAACTTAATTGTAATATAAAATGTTAAATAATGCAAGTATTTTCAATGCTTTTTCTCTAAAATAAGGTTACCGTTCAGTCAAGAAAATATAAAATATCCCTAATCCATTATAAATCAAGAAATTTGTAAAAAGTTCAATATACAAAACAATAATAAATGTATAGAATTTCACACAATTTATTAGCAATATAAGATTATTTTAGTATTATAAAATTATTTTAGTTTTTTTTGTAAAAAATGTCATTTAAAATCTTATTTTATCTGACTGAACGGCAACAAAATAAACCTTATTTTTCTTCTGTTGATATTTTATTATCTATTAAGTCTTGATACACTTTTATTAATTGTTCTCCTACTGTTTTAATATCTTTTTTCTTAGCTTTTTTATAGCCATTATCTGCTAATTTAGGGAGCTTATTTTCTAATATCTGTTTTATTTTTTCTTCAAATTCATCAATATCTTTTGCTTTATATACTTCTTTATCTGTAATAAATTCTTCAAAAACAGGAATATCTCTTACTAATGTTGGTATTTTTGCTGTTAGTGCTTCTAAGATAGGAATTCCTTCTGTTTCTTCTAAAGTAGGAAATAAATATAAATCTGCTCCACTGTATGCTTTTCTAAGAAATTCTTGTTCTACATATCCAGCAAAAATCAAGTTATCTAATTTTGTATTTACTGCTACTCTAATTTCTTTTGGAACAAGTTTTAAGTCTAAGTAACCAAACCAAATAAACTGATATTCTGGTAATCTTTTCGCAAGTTCAACAAAGTCTAAAATTCCTTTTCTCTTTAAATAAAGTCCTACTCCCATTATTACTTTATCATTTTTCTTATAATGATATTTTTTTCTAAATTCATCTTTAAATTTAGAATTATATTCGAAAAAGTCTGTATTTATTCCATTAGAAATTGCATAAATTGGTCTATTTAAGTGATAATTTAAAAGTAATTTTTTAGCGTATTCTGTTGGTGTTATGATAACATCTCCTAAACGATAGCATTTACAAATCCACCATTTAAAAATTGGGGCAATTTGATTAGAAAAGAGAAAAGAATTTTTAAAATCTTCTTCTGTAGAATGCGCATGATAAACTACTTTTTTTCCTTCTTTTTTGGCTTTTTTTGCTAAGAAATAACTTTTTAATAAATACCAATTAATATGAACAATGTCTACACTATCTAATTCTTTTCTATCTAGTGTATAAGAAATATTGTTACTTTCTAGAGCATTAATTTGGTGTTCAACAGCCTTTCCTAATCCTGATTTTCCTACTGCTTTTAATCCTTCTGTATATAATAATACTTTCATTTTCTCCTCCTTAATCGTTTATAAATTCTTTTTTAATTTTAATACTTTTTTATTTATTTCTCTATATAATTCACAATTTTTATTGTAAAAATTCTCAAATATATCCGTATTTTCTTGACATCATATTTCTGTTTGTGACATTAATCTTTTTTCTTCAGCCCTAGAAAGTTGCTCTTGTGGATGATGTAATTTTTCTTTTAAGGCTTTGTATTCTTCTTTACTGGAACAGCATAACCTTGCAGAGGTTTCAAATATTTTACAATCTACATCTTCATCATACAATATCTTACTATTTTTACGATGGTATATTCTACATTGTGTTGGGTCTAAAAAATAATCTTTTTCTGATGTAAATACTGCTGTTATTACATGATTTGACTTACTCAACTTTAAGCTTTTTTCATTACCATGATAAAATAGTACTTCATTAGATTCTCCTAATTGTATATTTGAGGAATTAATATATTGCAGAAATTCTTGATATTCTTCAGGAGAAATTTTGAGTTGATTTAAACGGTAAAGTAAAAATTCTTTAAATTCTTCTAAATTTAATTTTTGTTGCAAAAGTAATATACGTTTTTCTGCTTTTGTAATATGAACTGGCAACTTATATGTACTGAATCCTAATGTTTGTAAAATATCTTTAAACATTGATGAAATATGTCTACAAACAGCCTGTCCCTCTATTACTCGTGTTCCATCTAGCCAATGAAAGGACTCACTTGAATTTTTAAAATTAAATGATTTATGATAAGATAAATAACCTTCTTCTAATAGATAATTAAACATGATTTGAATTTGTATGGGATTCTCTAATTCAAAAAAGTTATTAAATTGACAATAATTTTTTAAAAACTCTTGGTATAATTCTTCTAATTCTTTTCCTGTTTTGGTTTTTAATATTACTCCTTTTCCATATTTTCCCATGTAAATGCCTGTTTCTATTAGTAAGCTTGATGATATTCCTAAAAGAACGCTAAATATTTGGGGAATAGAATTCATCGTATATAATTCTAAATTGAAAAGTGTTAATCCTGTTAAATAAGATATTTCTTTTATATTTTTATATGTTTTTTCATCTATTGTATTGAAAAAATCATCTAATTTATTCATCAAAATCCCCCTTTCATTTCGGTACTTATTCTGTTTTCCTTTTCCAAAATCCAAACTTAAATTACGGATTATATTTATTTAAGACTAATTATAATAATCATTCCAACAATTTTTAGCAAACGGAGATAAAGATTTATATTTACATTTTTTATTACTTACCAGGAACATATTACAATTTTCATTATTACAAATAAAATAATTTTGTGCTGTCACATCTGCGTTATACCATTTATTTTCTATTTTTACTTGATTCCACACATGTCCACCATTTTCTTTGTTTCCTCTACCACTTACTATAATGGATTCAATTCCTAGTAAACTTAATACTTGTTTAAACAGTTTTGAATATCCTTCGCAGACTGCCTTATGATGAAATAATGGTCCAATAAGATTTTGATTTTCTATTTTAGTATTTTCAATTTCCTCTTCATCATAAGAAATATTACTGGCAATAAACATAAAAATTGCATATGTTGTATCCAAAATACTTTCTTTTTTATTTGTTTCTATTATTTTGTTTATCGAATATATCATTTCTTTATACATTTCAATATTATATATATCATTTGTTATTTCATTATTCTTTTCTAGTTCTAATTGATAAGATTTATCTATTCCAAATTGTTCTGACAAAACATTCAATAAAAATGCACAATCATTTGTAATATATCGTATTTGTCCTAATAATATGTGAGTGATATTATATTTTTCTCTTAATTCATCTAACTTTTTAATTGGTAGCTCATTTATATCATCAATTTGTAATACTATTCTATCATTAGTAGGTTTTATCATTTCTAAGTCTTTTCTTTCGATTACAACATTGATATTTATATTTAATTTGTTAAAGTTTCTATATTCTTCGACATTCCTTATTCTTAAATAGATATCATTTAATCTATTGAAAATGTTAGTATTATTCATTACTTTGATTAAATTTTCAATATCAGAAAAATAAATAACAGAATTTTCCTTGTTCAAATTTCTAATCAGTTCTATATCTCGTTCTAATAACATATATTCATTGTTACTTTCATTGTCTACAATTACGTTATAATGATGAAAAGATAATGTATAATTGTCTGGTTTAGTTGAATAATAATTTGAAAGACTTTTACTTTTTAATTCTATATTCATAGACCTTTCCTTCTTTCATATAAATTTTTTCTATTGTGTCCACCAAAAAGATAAAACAACTTTTATAACAAATAATGGTTAGTAACAACATTAACTGTTATAAATATAACATAAAAATTTATAAAATGAAATAAAAAGACTTAAGGTCAAAATTTTCTTAGACATATTTCAATATAGCTATATATCAATTAAAATGATCATTTTTATTTTTTCTTAATACTTTTACATTATCATTATTTTTTAATAATGATAGTATTTCAATTTCTTTTTGCTCTATTTCATCAATTGTTAAATTGAAATGGCTTACCAATTCATCATCACTATAATTTTCTTGATATTTTAACATAATAAGAGATAAATCCTCTGGAGATAATGATGATAATACTTTCATCATATTTGAACTAAATGAAGTGTTTTCAACTGTTTCATACGAATTCTTAGGAACAGCAATATAATCAATTCTTGATTTTTCTCTTCTTGTGTCTTTATCACTAGAGTATTTAGCATCATCTAATGATAAACTATTATTTTGCTTTCTATATTTTTTTAAATAAGTTCTAAAATAACCCTTAACGGTCAAATCCATATATTTAATTATTTGCCCACAGATGTTTAAATTAGTTCTATTTATTACCATTAATAGATAGTACTTAATCTCACTTTTAAAATCTTCATAATTACTATTATTAATTTTAACTTCATAGCTACTACATAATGAATAAATTGTTTTATAAATATATCTTTTTTGTCTTAATAATATTTTATTTCTTGAATCATATAACTCACTTTTATATATTCCTATTAAATCATATAACTCAAACTGTTCAATATCCTTATTAGAATTTTTTAAATTATCAACTAAAATAAAAATATCTTTTATTTTCTTATCAGTAATCATTTTATAATTATTGCTAGTTTTTTTATCGAAGAAATACCATATCATATTAATTGCTTGATTATATGAAAAATCCATATTAACTAAATCGGTTACATTATCAAAATCAACTTTTAGAAATTCACATATACCTTTTATTTCATTAACATCACATATCTTAGAATTTTTTAATTTATCAAAAATTTCGTTTATTTTACTTATTTGTAATCTATCTTCATATTTTTTTATTGCTAAAGCTATAATTTGTTCATTATCTAATAAATCATCTTTAGACTGTAGTGTCTTAATTCTTCTCCAAATTGCTAGATAAGGATAACCGTTTACATCACAAAATTTTGTTAATGATTGATCATTGAAATAATATTTAGTTTTTATTGGTGAGTGTTCTATATAATAATCTACAATTTGTTTTATTGCCTCATCTATACCAAGATCAGTTTTATCTGCATATTCATATAAATATTTTTGTATTATTGTATTATAATTCAAGCCTATATTGTTACAAAATGTTAAGAGTGGTATCCCATTATAATAATATTTGATAGAAAATTTTTGATAAAATTCAACACACTCATCAATAATTTCTTGTAATGTTTTATTACTCCTCAATTGTTTTCTTAAAATAGCACAACGAATTGAACTTGCATTCAAATCATTTTGCTCGGCATAATCTTTTAAAGGAATGCCTTTATAATAATAAATTATTCCATACCTATTTATTGTTTTTATACCTTCATCAATTAAATAGTCAATACTCTTCGTACTGCCTTTTGCTAATCTTCTTTTTACAAAAGATACTACACTATAATATGACAAATCATTTCGAATACAATATTCTCTTAAAGTTAGTCCATTATATAGATATTTAGGCTCAAATGGTTGATATTGATCCATAATTGCCTCAACAAATTCATCATCACTTAAGCCTTTAAAGTTATCAGTATTTCTATATCTGCTCATATATATAATTATGTTTCTATAATTCAAATTATTTTCATCACAATATTGTTTTAATGGAATTCCCAAATAGCAATATTTATAAATCCCTTTATGTTCTTTATTTAAATATTGTTTAATTAATTCTTCATCCGATAATTCTGGATTCTTTTCTTTTTCTCTGTTAATGTATGTCCTAATAGTATTGTAATTTATTTCTGGATGACTTCCACAATATTCCTTTAAAGGTACACCTTTATAAAAAAATCTAAAATTTTGATTATTAAACTCTTCCATTGCTAAAATTACTAATTCATCATTTGACAGATTTTCATTTTTCTTTCTTAAATTATTTATTCTAGAATTAATAGTTCCTATATTAATACCATTATCTAAGCAATATTGTCTTAAAGTTATCCCTTTATACATATATTTAATAGCACTACCATAAGCCTCTATAACCATATCTACAATTTCTTGTTCTGCATAGTTTTCATATTTTTTGCTTTGCTTTTTTTTCCATATTCTTGCTCGTATAGTACTTATGTTAATATTATTATCTTTACAATATTTAGATAAAGGTATGCCATTATAGAAATATTTGCTTTCTTGCATAATAACACCACCAAAACTTTGTTATATATTTTATCATATTTCTTGCAGTTTTAATGCTTATATTTATAAATTATTTTTAATTAAATTATGTATACATACTCTAATTGATATATCAATTTGCAAGTATGTTTCTAATTTGACGTAATTATTTTAATTTTATAAATACTTTAGCATAAAATTAAGTATTTTAAAACTCGAACTATAAAAGGTCCGAGTTTAGTATCAATCTGGTGCCCATAATGAGATTCAAACTCATGACCTTTTCCTTCGGAGGGAAACACTCTATTCAGCTGAGCTATATGGGCATGATAGATGATTACTTAAGACAAGTAATCATTTTTCATTTAAATTTGTAGCGTTTATGGCTATTCCCATGACAAATACATAGCTAATAATATAAATCCACATCATTAAAATAATGATGCTAGATAAATTGCCATAAAGCATATTATAATTGGCAAAGTATTTTAAGTAATAGCTAAATATTGCTGTTGCTACTGTCCAAATTACTGTTGTAAATATTGAACCATAAGTTGTACTACAACTAGGAATTTTTTTATCAGGTGCTATTGTATATAATAATTTTAAATTTGCATATATCATAAAAAACGTTGTTGGCCATTTCAAAAGTTTATAAATTAATTTGGCATGATAAATTATATCATTGGAAGCAAAGATAGAAAGTATTTTTTCTCCAAAAATGGGGACTAATAATAGAAATATAATCAGTAATAAAAGTAAGAATAATAGGATTATGGATTTTATTCTATTTTTTAAAGTGTCACTTTTTTCTACCTGGTATAGGGTATTTGCTGCATTAATGATTGCATATGTACCATTTGATGCTACAAATAAGGTAATTATACTAAATGCTCCTACACTACTGTCAAAGCCTTTTCCTGAAATAGCTTCTATGATAATATTTCCTGCTTCTTGAGGAAGTAAATCATGAATAATCGAAATAACTGAATCTAAAGAAATAGAAAAGTAAGAAGCAATTGCTACTAAAAGGGTAATAATAGGAAATAAAGCTAATACAAAGAAGAAAGCAACATTTCCTGGTAAAATTCTCATTTCCATACAATTAAATAAAGAAAAGGCTTTTTTAGCATAATGTTTAAAATTTTCCATGAATATTGCTCCTTTTATTTTCTTTTGGCTTTGTTCTTCATCATCATTGCAATTGCTTCATTAATTGCATCATCTACAGTTTTTACTTCATCTAAAATCATGCTATAGCCATATTCACAACCTAATGAATTAGGAATATTTTTCATCAGTTTAGTAATTTTTTTAGCATAATCCATTACATATTTTTCATCGTATCCAACTAAATAAATTAAAAATTCATCTCCACCGCTACGAATAATATCTGTATTTTCTAATTGATTGTTAATAAGAATACTAGCCACTTTTTTGATGATTTCGTCTCCTGCTTCTCTTCCTAAGGTATCATTTACTTCTTTTAATTGATTTAAATCAAAGACAATCACACTTTGAGGGAAAATGACATTATCATCCCAATCATAAATATTAAAGTTTAAATAATTTCTATTTTTTAAAGAGGTCATTGGATCAATATATTTTAATACTTCATCTTTGCTAATGGTTTTATTGGTAATGGTTTTTCTGCTAAAAATAAGGGTAGATACTACTAAAATAAGAACTAAAACAGTAATAAAAATAAATGTCTTTATCGTAGAATAATCTTTATCTATTGTAATATCTGTTCTATATAAGTATTTTATTTGATCATAACTAATATTACTTACATAATAATTAAATAATTGATTAAAGGTCTCGTTAGAAGCATTCATAATAAAGTGATAGCCGTCTGATAAACTTGATTCATAATTAATTTTATATTCTTTTAATTTATTATCTTTATAGTAAAGATAGGTTTGTTTATCTAATAGAATGATGCTGTTATCATCAATATTTCTTAATAATTCATCTGTATTGTCATATGATATTGTTTTCACATTATTTTCTTTACATAATTGATATAATTTACTTCCATTTACTGTGGATACTTTTTGAGATTGAAGTCCTTTAATTGAATTCATCAAATAATCTTTCTTACTTAAGACAACATAATTTAAGTCTGCAATAGAAGTAGTTAAGTCATATTTCATATTCATTTTAGAATAGTCAAAATTTCCTAAAGCAAAGTCTACTTCTCCTCTTATTAAAGCACTTTTTAATTCATCAATATTTTGATAAGATTTCACTTCAACATCAGTTCCAGCTACCTTATTAAAATCGGTTAAATAATTAGAAATTGTTCCAACGAAATCTTTTTGAACAGCATTTTCATATGGCATATTTACCACATAGCCATAGTGATAAGTTTTAGCATTATAATTTTTTCTTAATAAATCACTTGTATTCGTACTATCAAAATATAATTTTAAGTAGTTTTTACTATAATCACTTTCATATTGATTTTGGATATAATTTAAGTAAGATTTTTTAAGAATTTGATAGATAGTTTCTTCTTTTGCTCTTAAGATATAGCTTAGTTTTAAGTCTGTTAAATGATAGCCTACTTGTAATTTGTTTTTTAAAATAATATCCATATATTTATTAGAAGGTAAAATGATATCATCAAATTTATTTTCTTGGAAATCTTTAATTAAATCTTCTACTTTGTCATAGCTTGTTAATTCAATGTTTTTAGGAAAATAATTTTTTAATATTTCTTCATCTTCACTTAAATAAGCAAAATGTAGATTTTGTTTTAAACCAATTGATTGATTTTTATCTTTGGTATATATGGCATAGTAATCTTCATACAAAACAATATCTTGTTTTCCTATCTTTTCGTTATTTTTTAAGACTTGAAAAGAGATTGGGTTATAATCAATTTTGCTATTTGTATAATAAGATACTTTATTAAAATTAATTTGATTTTCTTTGGTTGTATAATCTAAGAAATCAAAAATCATTCCTTCTCCGTTGTAGCCAAAGACTGGGATATCGTTGTATACATCAATATCAATTACTTTATTTATATTGTCTGATATCCATTTTTTTTCTAAAACGGTAAGGCTACTTTCATCTTTACTGAAGTTTAAAATATAAAATACTGCCCCTGTTAAAAGAATACAGACAATAATCACGATGGTTATGATTGTATTTCTTTTTTTGTTCATTTTTTCTCACCTAACTTTTAATCCAGCTGATGCTATCTAGTTCATTGCTTTTGTTGCCTGTAACAATGAATCCTTTATCTTCTGAATTATCATCTGATGTTTGTGTTAAATAATAGCCAATGTCATAAAACTTTTTTTCATCATTACTAATTTTAGATAATGATTCTGTAGCAATTGCTTTAGCTGTATCTAAGGAAGTTTCTTTTGTGTATTCAATTTGAATATAAATAATTTTCCCTTGAATTCTGATACTAGCATCATTGACTTCGTTTTTTTCTTTTAAGAAAGATACTACTTCTTCTTGTTCTTTTTTTTCTACTTTATGGTTTTCTATTCCTTTTAAGCGATCTCCATATTTGTTACTTCCTCCAACAAATAAATTAAAGAAAACATACATCATCATAATGATTACAATAAATGCAAGTAAACAAATTGCTGATAATAATTTATGTCTTGAAACTAAGTCCTTTATTTTTTTCATTTTCATTCCTCCTATTTTCTAACCTAATTATACTATAAAAAATTTTAGATATCAATTTTTTTGGATTGGTTTTAAAATACTTATTTAGATTGGACACTTTTTTTATTTTTTTGATAATTGGAGATAAATTCTTCTTTGTATTCTTGGTAAGTATTATTTTTAATAGCTTCTCTTATTTCTTCTGTTTCTCTGATTAGGAAACGAATATTATGAATGGATAATAAGCGTTGGCCTAGTGTTTCGTTTGCTACGATAAGGTGTCTGATGTATGCTTTGGTATAGTTTTTGCAGGCATAGCAATCACAGTTTTCCTCTATCTTTGTAAAGTCTTCTTTGTACTTTGCATTTTTGATATTTATTTTTCCATCTCTAGTAAAAGCATGACCATGTCTTGCTAATCTGGTTGGTAGGACGCAATCAAACATATCAATTCCTCGATCGACTCCTTCTACAATATCAATAGGATCTCCTACTCCCATTAAATATCTTGGTTTATCTTCTGGTAGATAGCGAATACCATCATCAATCATTTTATACATTGTTTTTTTGTCTTCTCCGACAGATGTTCCTCCAATAGAATAGCCATCAAAATTTAATTTTGAAGTTTCTTTTGCACTCCATTCTCTTAAATCTTGATACTCTCCTCCTTGGACTATTCCAAATAGGCTTTGTCTTTCGTTTTGATGAACGGCTAATCCTCTTTTTGCCCATCTTAATGTTCTTTCTGTACTTTTTTTAGCGTATTCGTAAGTTGCTGGATATGGTATGCATTCATCAAAGCTCATTGCAATATCACTATCTAATTTATTTTGGATATCAATTGATTTTTCTGGAGTTAAAAATAATTTTTCGCCATTTAAATGACTTTTAAATATCACTCCTTCTTCAGAAATATCTTTTGGTTTTGCTAGAGAAAAGACTTGAAATCCACCTGAGTCTGTTAAGATAGGTCCATCATAATTCATAAATTGATGTAATCCTCCTGCTTTATTTACAATATCTTCTCCTGGTCGTAGCCATAAATGATAAGTATTGCTTAAGATAACTGCAGATGAGGCTTCTTTTAATTCTCTTGGATCTAGGGTTTTTACTGTTGCTTGAGTACCTACTGGCATAAACATTGGGGTTTCAAATTTTCCATAATTGGTTTCTAATGTTCCATATCTAGCCTTTCCATCTTGATGTAATAATTGATATTTTACTTTCATAATATCCCTCTTTCTTACTTGGTATTATATCATTTTTTAACTGACATGTAAAACTAAAATAAACTGATTGACAATTCTACTTTTCATTATATAATAAATAATGTTGAAAGGAGATTTAAAAATGGATATTGAAAGAGAGTTAATATGTTTCTGTTCTTTTATTGAAATTATTAGTCCATATAATTCTTTTAAAAAAACAGAAGATTTAATCTATCAAAAAATTACTGATAATTATTATGAATTAGAAATATTAAATATTATCAATAATAATGTGAATGCTATTATTGTTGATAAGGTCAAAGAACTTGTTCCTACGATTCCTTTATCAGAAAAAAAGAAAAAAAGAATTGCTTTGGCTTCTTTTTATGATGATAGAGTAAAAGAATTTAAAGATGAAATTCCTTATAATTTATTGGCTATGCTTAATCAACCTTATCGAATTGATGGAAAAATGTTAAAGCGTGTTTTGGATACAACAGCATGTACAATGATAGGTAAATCTATTGATGCTGTAGTTAGAAAATATGTGGCAGATAATAAGAATATTATTGAGAAAAAATTAATAGAGGCTTATGATATGGCAATAAAAGAATATCAAAGACAATTAAAATTTACGAAAGAAAGTGGTCATTATTCTCAAGAAGAAATTCAAGAAACAGAAAAAGATTTAAGTTTTGATATTGATAGAGTTAATCAATTAAAAGAAAATTCTCAAAAAATTGTCGACTTACTTGTTACTGATGTGAATGATGCACTAGATGAATATAGTACTTCTGATAAAGTTTTTTACTTTTTTAATAAGAATACTTTGTTAGAAACAATAAAGCCACTTAGAAAGGTTTATTTAGAACAATCTACTCATCAAAAAATAACCAATCAGGATGTTATCGAAGATACTAATAGGCGTTCTGAATTATTTAAAGAGGTTCCTGTGGATGAGTTTTGTCAATTTTTCTCTATTAAAGAAGAAAAAACTTTAAATTCTACTCCAAAGGTTCGAAAGTTATCGAATTCAAATGATAGTAATAAATAATGAAAAATAAAAACCACACCTAAATTTTGGGTGAAGTTTTATTTTTTTATTTAAAAAGTAAAAATCTATATATTATCTATTTGTTAGTTTATCTCCATTATTTATTATTTTATTCCAGTATTGTTCTCCTGTTATTTTGATTATCTTTTTTTTGATTTTTAAAAAGTGAGTAATTCCTTCTATTTTTTCTATTCGATGAATATCTGTTCCTAAAAAATCAATGTAATGTTTTTTTAACATATATGTTATTAATTTTTCGCTTTCTTTTCCATATGCACCAATAATGCTTGAATAATTGCTTTGAAATAAAAATCCTTCTTTTCTTAGTTTATCTACTATGGAATAATCTTTTTGAAAATAAGTATATCGTTCTGGATGAGCAATTACTACTTTATATCCTCTTGATTCAATATGATACAAAATATCTTCTAAGTTTAATATTTTATTATGAAACGGAAATTCTACTAAAATATAATTTGTATCATTTAAACTACTAATCGTATAATTATCTAATAAATTGGGTATTTTTTCATGAATAAATATTTCATTGCCTAAATAAATTTCTATTTTTAAATTCAGTTCTTTAGCTTTATCTTTTAAAGTACAATATCGATAGTAATTTTCTTCATAAGTACTATTGTAGTTACTATCCATAATAAAATGGGGTGTTAGAATTACTTTGTCGAATCCTGCTTTTTGCAACTCTTTTAATAAAGAAATTGATTCTTCTATCGTTTTACTTCCATCATCTACTCCAAATAATATATGTGAATGTATATCTGTCATGATTTTCTCCTACTGATAATAGTTAGAGTATTTTCCTCTTTTGGTTGTTGGAGCACGATTAACAATTACTCCTGCAATGTTTGCTTCTATTTTTTCTAAAGCTTTTTTTGTTTCATTTAATTCATCAATATTTGTATAATTACAAGCACAAACAATAATTACTCGGTCAGCACTACTTGCCATGATTAGAGAGTCTGGTAATCCATTAACGGGTACGCCATCAATGATGATTCGATCAAAATTTTTCTTCAATATTTCCATAATAATTTTATAATTAGATGAGTCTAATAATTCACTTGGATTAGGTGGTACTGTTCCTCTTGGAATGACATAAACTCCTGATACTTTTGTTTTTTTGATATACTCTGCTAAATCTATAGAATCATCGTTTACTAATAAATTAGATAGACCTTTTTCGTTAGGAACATTAAAAATACGATTAATGCGTCCTAATCTTAAATCACCATCTATTAATAGTACTCTTTCTCCATTTTGAGCAAATGCTACCGCTAAATTACTACTAATAAAGCTTTTTCCTTCTCCTGGTACAGAACTTGTGACAAGTAAAACTTTGGAATTCTTTTCATTCGCAGTAAATTGTAAGTTGGTTCGAATCGTTCGAATGTCTTCGCTGATATTTGATTTTGGTCTACTTTGTATTACTAATTCATCCTTCATCTTTTTCTTCCCTTCTTACTAAACTCTTGAACACTTCCTAAAATTGGTAAATGTAATTTTTGTTCAACTTGTTCTGATGATTTGATTGTCCGATCAAAGTAATACTTGATAAATACTACTCCACACGCTATTGTAATACCTGCTAATATATATATTAATAATTGTTTAGGAATATTAATATTATATGGTTTCTTATTAAGTATTGCTTCATCTAAAATATTAACATTATTCATTTTATATAAATCTAATACTTCTTTTGTAAAGTAAGAGGCTGTTACGTTAGCAATATTTTTAGCCATTACAGGATCTTTATCTTTAACATTAATTTGAATAATTTCTGTATTACTTACTGCTGTTACAGATATTTCATTTGATAGTTCTTCATAAGTTAAATCTAAATCTAACTTTTTGATTACTTGATCTAAAACTCTTCTAGACTTTACTACTTCTGCATAAGTATCTACTAAATTTTGATTTAATACAATATCACTTTGGGTTATTGTTGTCTCTCCACTTAATATTACTTTGGTGTAAGAATTATACATTGGTTTTTGAATAAATATTGAATAACCACAGCCTAATAAGCAAACAATGGTAAATATGATTATTAAAAGTCCTAATTTTGATTTGTAATAACTTAATAATTCTCTTATATCAATTTCTTCCATATTACTATCATCCTAACTATTCTATGTTTTAAGTATATCATATTTTTTTTATATTGCCTACACTTTTGATTTGAAAAATACTTACTTTTATTTTTTCATTATTAATGGATATTTATAAGGAAAGGTATGTCTCATTTTGTGTTTTTGTAAATTTCTAATATATTAAAAGTACTAATAAATATACTATTTAAAGTAATTTACTACTAAAGAAATTAATGATTATTACTTCTAGAAGATACAATTAAGGAACAAAATAAAAATAATAATATAAAAATAATTAGAATAGAAATGCTAATAAAAAGAAAGTATTTCAATAATATTCATCCCCTTAAACTTTTTTATTAATTTTAGCTACTCCTATTATAATCAAAAGTAATCCAAATATTCCTAAGATACTACTTGTTACAAATAAAATTTTAAAAATAGCATTGGTAATAGTAATAGCTAATTTTGAAAGAATACTACTGAATATTACAATGTGCTGTAATTTTGGTTGAATAAATATTTTTGTTGATAAAGTAATAAAAAATGTAGACAAAAAAGTTGAGCCTAATGTTTTTAAAAAAACTTTAAATGATTTGCTGACTAGTTGCAATGAGGCGATAAGGAAGAATTCAATACATGATAATAAAAATAATATTTTCTTTTGATATTTAGTTAATTTATGATAAGTATCTCTAATTTTTAATATATATTTTTTGGAATAAAGTATTTTATCTTCATAACTATCTGTTATTTGTTTTTTTAAGTTTGTAATACCTATTAATTCTTCTTGGGTCGCACTTCTATTATTTTCTCTTAATTTATTTTGGATTAATTCTTCAATATTATTAGAAAGACTTTTTGTATCTATTTTTAACTCTTGATTGTCATAAATATAATTTATTAAATTTTTTATATCATTTGTTACTTTTTCTTTGGTTAATATTTTTTCTTCTTCTCCAGTTAATCCTACTTGAATAGTATATCCTTCTATTGTAGATAGACTATCATAATATACTTTATTGTAATAGTCATTTCTTTCTAATATAGATAAAATATATTTTTTATTTAAGATAGTTATCGATATAATAATAGCTAAAAGAAGAATAGTTGTACTTAATATTAATAAAAATTGATTTGATCTAATTAATATTTTTCTTGTCATAATTATTCTCCTTCTATTTTTTTAATGATGCATATACAACGAAACGATATGGTGTATACACTACTGTTGTTGTTGGATAGCATGTATATATCATTAAAACTTCTCCTTCTCTTTTTATCGGAACTTTGTCTAATTCAGTATCTTTAATTATTTTGGTATCTTCTATAGTATAATGATAAGTTCCATAATTTGTTGTTACGATTATTTCGTCACCTAACGAAACATTAGGGAGATTTCTTAACATATTACTAGTGTTATGTCCCATATAAAGAATAGAGCCTCCTTCTCCAGGAAAATAACTAGCTATATATTGGCCTACCCCATATTTTAATGTTTCGTTATCATCTCCATAATAAACTGGTTGTTCTATATTTACAGAGGGAATAGAGAGGGTTGCATATTTTGTTCCGTATTCTGGATAAGACTCTAAATTCTTAGTTTCTAGATTTAATTTTACATCTTTTAAAACTTTTTTATTTGATTTTTCTGATACTATATCAATAATTTGAAATGTTTCTTTGATTGGAGAATAAAAAATAAAGAAAAAAAGTCCTATAATTAAAGAAGAACAAATAAAAGCAACTATTATTTCAAAAATAGTCGCTTTTAGTACTCCTTTTTTCTTAAGTTGATTAAGCATTATTTTTTAACTTTCTATATGCTGCTGAAGATGCTACGACTAATGCTAAACCAGATACAGCAATGTAAATAGTATAATCTGAACCAGTTGCTGCTAATTTTGTATTAGTAATTGGTGCAGAACCATAAGTTTTTCCGTTTGAACCTTTTACTACTACTCTTTTTGAGGTATTATCATAATTTATAGTAGCTCCTGCTAAAGTTGCAGCGTCAGTTGCTAGTGTACGGATTTCGTTTTTTTGACTACTGCTTAACTTTGTTAAATCAGTAGTTCCAGCAGTATTCATAATCTCAATAATTTTGTTTCCTTTAGCTATGATTTGATCTGCTTTTTCTGAACTAATTTCATTATCTGCTAAATAACTTTTAACGATAGCAGCAAGTTCAGGACTACTTATACTTTTTCCTGCAACAGTAAAAGTTTTTGATGCATAATCAATTAATTCTTGTTTTGTTGCAGCATGTACGTTTGATATAAAGCATAAAGAAACAATAAATACTGCTATTAATTTTAAACTTTTTTTCATCTTTCACATTCCCTTCCTATAATAATTATATCAAATAATCATTAAAAAGCAAGACTTTTTTATCATGATTCAGGATAAAATCATAAACATTGGGAATTAACTGAATCAACTAATTCTTTTACTTTTTCTGGATTTTTTCTTTTTATCTATTAAAATAAAGATTACTGATGATAAAAATGCTCCACTAGTATCAATTAATACATCACTAAATTGGCCTGTTCTTCCTTCAACAAAAGTTTGATGATATTCATCTGTTATTGCAAATAGAAAACATATTAATATTGTAATAGATAATACTAAACTATATTTTCTTTCTTTTTTAAAGTTTATTGCTAATAAAAAGTTTAATATTAGAATAGCTAAAATAAAATAAACACTAGCATGTGCAATTTTTCGAATTGGTTTATTAAATTCTTCTACTAATTTTTCTTTTTCATCTGTAGAATAATGATGATGAGTAACTCTACTAGTTATCTCAATTATTTCTCCCAAAACAATTTTACTTTTTCCATTAGATTCATTGGTATTCATACTAGATAGATAAAAAATAGTTCCCATCCATAATAGAACAAAAAAAAGTAAAAAGGTTATAATTAATTTTTTATTTTTCATTAAAAAATCACTTTCTTTCTTGATTCATTTTTCATAGATACCTCTAAATATTATACATACTTTTTCAAATATTGAATAGATTCTTTCGTTTTTTTCTCTATAATATCGTTACTTGCTGCACTGCAAAACTAAATTCCACCCTCATTAAAGCAAAAATGGAATTTAGTTGGTGAAACTTATAATATGGAATTTACCTAGTAAAATTTGATTTTATTACCGATATGATTATAATATATCATCGATGGTGCTTATTCTTTTTAGAAAGGATTTGTATTTATTATGAAGAATAAACATTTATCATTTGATGATAGATTAGAAATTGAAAAAGGACATTATAATCATCCAAGTCACCCCATAACTTAGATTAAAAAGCTAATCCCTTTTTCCCCCCAAAAAAGTGCCAGTACCAAACTTATACAAGCCTGTACTAGCGCTTTCTTAGTGCATATTATAACAATTTTTATTTTTTTTCAAACATTTTTCTTTAATTATATTAAAAACTTGAATCCAACTATTTCTATAAACATAAATAATTAATATTATCATCACGACTTGAATAATTAATGTATACATATTTTGGATATATAATAAAACAGAAATAACAATCATAAGCACAATTGATATCACAAATTCTTTTTCTATTTTTATTATTAAATATTTTTTTGTGTCAAATAATCTATATATAAATACAGATATATAACTAATCATTGTTGCAATTGCAGCACCTGCTATTCCCAATGCTCTAATAAGTAACAAATTTAAAATACAATTTATTACTGCTCCAATTATGGCAGAATATAAAAATCCTTTACTATCTTTATGAACACTATAAGATGTTGAAATAAATGTTGATAGATTAAGAAAAACATATCCTATCATTAAATATGAAACATACTCCCATGCTTCAAAAAATTCTTTTGAAACATATATGTTAAATAGTGGCTTAATTACAATCAATAATATTGAGCCTACAATAATTGTACCAAAAGCCATGAAATTAAATACTTTGTTTGTATAAACATTATTATCTTCAGCATCTTTCTCTTTTATAGCTGAAAAAAGCCAAGCTTGTGTAAAAATAGAAGATACAACTGATAAAACTGTCGGTATTTTATATGAAACTGCATATATACCATTTGCAGATAAAGACATATAATTTGTAAGCATAATTCTATCTAAAAAATTCATTATCCACCACATAAATGAAGTAGGAATTAAAATTAATGAATATTTAATCATATTTTTGAATAATATCTTGTCAAATTCAAATTTTTTTATAGTTTCTATAATATTTCCAAATATTATTCCATATATAATAGTTATTAAATTTGCAATTATGTATGCTATAAAATATCCTTTTATACCTATTTTAAAAATCAATAGAAAAATTATATTTAATATCGAAACTGAAAATGCATAAATAAAATTACCAATTGAAAAAAGTTTTAATTTTTCTTGACCTTTCAAATTAATTAAAAATATTTGCGAAGTACCGAAAGTAATCATATACATATAAAAAAGTAACTTATAATCAGAAAAATTATTAAATAAGCTTAATATTGGAATCATTATTGTAGATGAAATAATTAAAAAAATTATTGATACAAGTGCTATTGACATGATTTTATTAGGTTTACTATTTTTATCAAGTGAAAATCTTAAAACGGCTTCTGTTATATTAAATGAAAATAATGGTATTAAAAATGAACATATAGTATACAACAAATCAACCGCTCCAAATTGTTCGGGTGATAAAACATTTGTATATAACGGTACTAACAAAAAAGAAATTAATTTTGTTGCAAAATTACCGATGGCAAAAATAATTGTATTCTTCACTAAATATTTATTCTTTGACTCTTCTTTGTTTTTCATTAGACGCTCCCTTTAATCGTTTTTTTAATTTTTTTATTTCTAATAAAAATAAAAATTTCAGGAAAATTCTTAATTAAAAATAACTTAATTTTATCTTTTTTTATAATATATTTTGATTTAATCAATTCTTTGTAATATAAATTGAATTTATTTTTCCATTCATAATAAATTTTTTTATAATTATTTACGTGGTTTCTATTATTTAAACAAGCTAACATGGCATTTTGAGCAAACATAGCATAATGAAATTTCCAAGTAATATCAATTTTATCGGATTTTATTATTAAATAATCTTTAACATTTTGTAGAGATTTTTCTCCATTAATATATTTATCATAATTAAAACTTGTTGTAGCAGAAGCCATATTATTCTTTCTATAATAATATACTGCTTTAGTACCTAAACCTATTTTTTTCGAATTTTGAGCTACATTTAAAATAAATTGTAATCCTTCTCCGTAAAATAAATCTTCATTAAACTTAATATTATTTTTTATTAGCATCTTTTTAGAATATATTTTATTCCAACATCCAAGTTCCATAGATAACCCAAGCAACAATACAATTGCATCTTCAATATTTATTTCTTTTATCATGTTTTCAAACTGACTTTGGCTTGATGAAGTAAAACAATTTTTTAATATTCCAAATTCCGAATTCGTTTTTTCAATAATTTCTACCATATATTTTATTGCATCAGGAGCTAAATAATCGTCAGCATCAACGAATGTTATATAATCTCCTGATGCTTCATTAATTCCTTTATTTCTTGTTGCCGAAACACCTGAATTTTTTTCATGGATAACTTTCAATCTTTTGTTTTTAAAGGTAATCTTATCTAATATTTTACCTGAGTTGTCTTTCGAACCATCATCAATAGCAATTACTTCAATTTCCTCATAGCTTTGATTTAAACAGGATGTTATACATTCTTCAATATATTTTTCTACATTATAAACAGGAATAATAATAGATACTAATTTGTCTTTTTTCATAACTCCTCCTATTTTAGATTTTTAACTAAATATTGTCTTGTTTTTTCTTTTTCTAGATTAATAATTTCATCTGTTTCTTTATAATCAATTTTTTCATTAAATAATTTTTGAACATCATTAATTTTATTAACCATTCTATTTTGCAATTTCAATTTGTAAAGTAAAAATGACAATTTATTTTTATTTGAATCTCTTATAATTGTACAGAATTTTGAATGATTAATTATAGAAAAGATAGTCCCATGAAATGTATCAGTTATAACGTAATCAGCCTTTTTTATATATTCTAATACTTCAAAAGGAGATACAACTAAGTTGTAATCAGCTATTCTTTGGTACATCCCCAAAGAAACAATTTTTTTCTTATTCTTTTTAGCAAACTTTTTTATATATTTTTCTTCTTCTAATGTTAATCGGCCAGTATAAGCATATACTACAATATAATCTTTTAATTTTACTTTATTAGTAATGTAATTATCATACGAAGAAATTAAAACAGGATCCAAATTTATAATTGGTTCTTTTCCAGTTAGTTGTTTTACAATATTAAAACTATTCTCATCTCTAACTGAAATATTTTTCATTTGCTTTAATAATTCAGATATTTCACTATCAATTCCATACTCAGATAACATTTCTAATCTAGTATGTCCGAAACTTGCAGCATATGATATAACATCGATAGATTCATAATTTTTTCCAAATAATTCTCTACTATAACCAACGGGATATCCTTGTAAACAATTAAATACTTCATCACTTCCAATTACTAATGCATCTATATTTGGATTATGATTAATAATATTTATTCCAAGCATTTTTATGTATTCATTTTTATATTTAATGTTAAACTTCCAAATTACTTTCTTTTTTCTGATAAATTCTATAACATTTATATTTTCAATTATCTTTCTTATCAAAGTTTTCTTTTCTAATTCAGAAATTGTTCTTTCATAATTATAATCTACAAATTGAATATCGAATCCTAGTTTTTCTAATGTATCCTTCAAACCAAAAGCTTGTAAAAATGAACCATAATTAACTATTCGTTGCATACTCATTATTCCTATTTTCTTTTTCACATATTATCACTTCTTTCATTTAATTTTAAAAATCTTTTATCAATTAACTTTTCAATAATGTTTTTTCTAATAAATTCTATAACAAAACATACAATAAATATAATAATTACTGTTAAAATTATTATTAGTATAAAATACGTTTTGTTAAAGTATTTTTCAAGATTTATGTTATTCCAAAGTATACTTCTAAAGTTTGGATTATCGTGTATTAGATAAATACCTAGTGTTGTTGAAGAAATATTATTTATGATATCGCAATTATATTCTTCAATACTTATAAATTTCAAAAATATACATATAGCTAACATTAAAATAAATATTGAATTTCTATTAAAGAAATATGTACTATAAGGTTTTAGAAATTGAAATTTAAATGATATAAATTCAATTATAATTGTAGAACTAATCAGAAAAATACATATACAAATCATTAATATGTTAATCTGTTTTTTTTTATTAATTACATTTATATTATACTTTTTTATATAAGCACCTACTAAATAAAATGATATAAATTGAAACAGTTCATTAAAGAATAAATCAGATGTAGTTATAGTTGGAATTATAAAAACAAGCACAATATTTGTTGTGATTAACTTTTTTAAAATATCATTATCGAATTTATCAATAATCATATTAATGTATGGTACAAATAAATATAAAATAATATAAGCAGATATAAACCAATATTTTTTAAAAATTATGGGAAATATAGATTTTACTAAATCTATTGATAAAATATTAGTATGCATTATTATAGATGATATAATATATAAAATTAATGAATAGAAAATAACTTGAAATTCCAATTTAATAATTTTACTTATTTTAATATTTTTTCCATAAGAAACATATCCTGTTATTATAACAAAAATTGTTACACCTAAATTTCCAAGCGTAAAGATATCTCTAATTATATTATTAATAAAAATAGTAGAATTTAATTCTTTTAAACCATGTACGCTGCAATGTGAAACAATAATCATTATCATTGAAATAATTCTTAATAGTTCAATTGAACTATTTCTTTTTTTTATATTCATTTTTATATCCTTTCTATAAAATGAATTACCTCGGGGCAAGCCCTAAAAATTGTCTACTAGACAATTTTATTCTCTTCGAGAACGAGGTATCTATTATCAGAAAACTAACGTTTTCATTTTAAATCAAGGCAGAGCCTTGAAGAATTATACCCAAACGAGATTAAAATGTTAATACATTATACTGATATGTAAAAAAATATGAACCTAAGCTAAATAAAATCAATATAATCATTACAAAATCATAAATTGCTAGTGATAAATTTGCTTTTGAATCTTTTAAACTCTTCAAATAAATAAACCAGTATATTATGAAGAAAATCAAAAGCCATGTACATCTTTGAAATGTAACAAAATTCCAAGATGATCCTATTGCTAATATAACAAATGCTACAGTTATATTATAGAATTTTTTCTCTTGGCTTTTCTCATCAATTGATTTTTTTGAAATAAACAAAAAATAAATTAAAACAATAATTTGAATAATACCAGTTAATAAAATTAATGGCTCATTCGACTTTGTATTCCAAAAATTTGTATAATAATCCATTTTTGTTGAAAGATAATTAAATAATTCTATATTAGTTAATTTTCCAACAAAATCAAGAGCATAATTAATAAATAAACTATATGCTAAAATCAATAAATAAAACAACTTACTTGTAACTTTATTTGAAATGATTAAAATCACTCTCAACAACGTAAATAATATAAAAATTGGATGTATAGCACAACAAACAAAATATCCAATTAAATATCCTTTTTTCTTATTTTTTGCAAAGAAATCATAATACAAAGTAAGCATAAAAATTGCATCCCCGATTGGACATCTAATATTTGTAATTACCATTTTAAAATTAAATAGGCAAATAAATGCAAAGTATGATAATCCCATTACTCTATTTGAAACTTTATATTTTTCAGATATTTTGGCAATAAAATATCCGAATGAACCATAAAAAATGAAAGATGATAAAAATGGTAATAAACTTTTTATACCGGTTTTACTAACCATATACAACAAAACTTTCATAACAGGAATATTATTATATTCTTGAAATATTAATATTTTATTATTAAATTCTGCACCTTTAATTGCATCCATTGTTTGAAAAAATCTCACTAAATCAGTATAATCGCCATTCTTATATGCTACTATTGGATTAAAAAAACTTCCAAGTAAACTTAATAAAAATGTAACGCCAAAAATATAGACATATTTATTTTTAGTAAAATTAGTACATGATAACATAAAAATTATTACAATTAGAATTAATAATATTAATGAATACGTTGATTTTATCCCCATTAGCATCGGAATCACATCCTTTTATATTCTTTTTCAATTATATGACATACATTATTTATGTCATAACCTGCTTTTCTTATTTCTTCTTGATACTTTTTATCTTTTCTATTTATCTTATTTTTTAAAACTTTTGATATTTTTTCTGCCCATTGTTCTGAACTTTCAGCTAAATCAATAAAATGTACCAAATCCGTGATGGCAATTTCTTTAGACACATTGTTAGAAGCAAAGAATAAAACTGAACTTGCCTGTCCTTCAAGTGAAACAAATGGTAATCCTTCAAACAATGATGGAAGAAGAAAAACATCTGTCATTGAAAGTATTTCATTTACATCTGTTCTTGAGTTTAAAAATAAAACATCACCATCAATATTCAATTCTTTTACTTTATTTTTAATTTTTTCTTGAAGTGGACCAGTACCCACCAAAATTAATTTAGAATTTGTATTAATTTTATGGTATTCATGAAAAATATCTATAATTTTCTGATGATTCTTTTCTTTTGTAAATCTAGCAACACTACAAAAAACTATTTCATTTTTTAAATTTAATTCTCTTCTTTTATTTTTTTCTATTTCTTCATCATATCTAAATACATTCAAATCTATACCATTATGAATTATTTTTTTTGTGTCTTTTAATCCAAACATATAATCAAAAGCCACATCAGAACATGCCCACTTAATATTAGCCCTTCTATTTTGAAAAAATTTTAAAATTTTATGTACAAACACATTTTTTGCACTTGTACTATGGCTATGAATTATAACCTTTGTTTTATTATCAAATAATAAAGGTAAACCATATAAAAACATTTTAGCATCACATTCATTTATATGAACAACATCATATTTATGTTCTTTATAAAATTTAAAAATACTTCTTAAATATTTTAAAATTCCATCTTTAATTCCATAAACTTTATAAATTTGTGAATCATTTTTTAAAATATCATTTTTGTATCTATCATTTATTTCTTGATGCATTAAGAAATCCATTTTTATTTCATCAGAAATATGTTTTTTTATATTACAAATAAATGTTTCTACTCCTCCAACCCCATCGGTCATTCCTACTATTAAAACTTTTATCATGAATTATTTCCCTCTTTAATACAATTATTAAAATTTACTAAATATTTTTGCAAATTAAACTCTTCTCTACATTTATTGGTCAATTCATTTGTCTGTATTTTATTTTCATTTAATATTTTTTCCATATTTTCCTTAATCATATTAACAATATCTTCATTTACCTCTAAAACAATAGCACCATATTTAGAAACATATTCCTTTATTCCACCACGATTTGTAGTAATTAAAGGAGTCCCACTCGCTATAGCTTCAAGCATAGTTAATCCTGCTGGTTCATTCCAAATAGAAGGTAAGACTGCTAAATCGGCCAGTGAATAGTATAATGGTAGTTCAGAATATTGAACAAAACCAGTAAAAATGATTTTTTTATTATTTTTTGTTTCATTCAATAAATCATTTTCAAAATTACTTTTAACATTAATATTAAATCCAGAACTCCCAACAATTAACAAAGTCCAATTTTTATAATTTGCCAAATTAAAGGCTTTCAATACCTCTAATATTCCCTTTTCTTTAATTGTTCTTCCAACAAATATGATAACTTTATCATCAACAGGTATTTTATATTTTTCTTTTATTTCTAAAATTTGTTTATCTGTATATTTTTTTTTGAATTTATTCATATCAATACAATTTTTTAATACTTTTATATTTTCAGAATTATATTCTAATTTAGAAGAAACAACTAAAGAAATATATTCACTAACTGTAAAAATTTTTCTACTTTTTTCTATTATTTTCTTACATCCATATAAATTGCCAATATCGTTATGTAAGTGGAAGTAATATTTACCGTTATATTTTTTATAATTTTTTCTCCATTTTAGTGCTAAAAATAAAGTTGCATTATTTTCTACAATAACAGAATCAAAATTGTTTTTCTTTAGTTTTTTACTTACATAATTGAGATAAGACAATCTTTGTATAATAAACTTATATGATGTTTTCTTTTCTTTTCTTAATATAAATATAATAAAGAAAAATAACATTAAATCAAAATATTTAATAACAAATGATGGCTTATAAAACATAAAATTTGTTTTTTTATATTTTGTTGATTCTTCATATGATTTTTCATCATATATACTAAAAACAGTAAATTTATTACTTCCATTTATCTCATTCTCATCAATTAAATTTTGTACAAGTGTTTCAACTGCTCCACCACTAGTTGCAGGCACTGGTAAAAATCCACTTGTAATAAATGCATCATCATTCATATATTTGCCTCATTAATTCATCATATTTATCTTCTAATTTTGATGCTTCTTTCTTAATATTAAAATTATTCTTTGTTATTTCTTCTGTTGTATCATGTCTTTTAAACTTATTGTAATCTTCAAGAATAGTCTTAGCCCATTCTTCTGGTGTTCTTTCTAATGATATAAATCTTGTAGTATCAAGCACCTTTGTTTCCTTTGTCATATCACTTGATAATTCACATAGAAGACCTGTTGCTTGAGCCTCAACACCTACAACTGGAAGTCCTTCATATAAAGATGGAAGTAGAAATATATCAAATGCTTGATAAAGTTTATAAGCATCATTTACTTGTCCTAAAAATTTAACTTTATCATTTAATCCTAATTCACTAACTTTATTTTTAATTTCATCTTGTAATGGACCTTGTCCTGCTAATAATAAAAATGCATTTTTATTTTTCTTTTTAATTTCATTAAATACATCAATTAAGAATGTATGATTTTTTTGAGCTACGAATCTACCTAAATGACCTATTACTAATCTATTGGCTTCGATTCCTAATTCATTTCTTTTTTCTTTTCTTATTTTTTCATCATATTTAAATTTATCTAAATCAATTGCATTATTTAGCAAAAACACTTTTCCATCATCATATGTTTTTTCTCTAAATAGCCATCTACCTGCATGTTCTGAACAACACATATAATCAGTTGCATATACCTTACTAAAAGGTCTTAGCAATTGTTTCATCAAATTCTTCTTCTTTTCCCTTTGATTCGTTGTAGAATGGCTATGTGCAATTCTTACCGGAATCCCACTTTTTTTTGCTGCATATAAAGGAAAAACAGATAAAGTATTAATATGAGAATGGACAATTTGATAACCATTTTCTTGAAATACTTTTTTTAACTCTTTGATATATTTAAATATTTGTTGATACGGAGGAACTAAAATTACCCTTCCACCTAACTCCTTAATTTCATCATAAGGAATATCCGTGGAATCACAATCACAAATAAAATCAAATTGTATTTTATTTCGATCAATATGCCGGTAATAATTCATCACAACAGCCTCTACTCCACCACCTAGCCATTTTCCCATAATATGCGCAACAATTATTGGGTTTGTCTGTTTTATCATTTTATCAACTCCTAAAAAAAGCAATACATTACTTCTGTATCACTTAATTTATTTTTATTTATATAATAAGTAATCTCAAATAATGCTATTTTGCATTTTCATCTAATTTAAAAACTACACCTATCGTTTTAAAAAAAATTTGAATATCAAATTTTAATCCACAATGTGTTGAATAATATTGTTCCATCTTTAATCTTTGTTGAAAAGTACCTCTTGATCTAAGGCTTACTTGCCAAAATCCACTTAATCCTGGTTTTGTTTTAATAATATCTTTATAATATTTTCCCATATCTTTTTTCTCTCTAGGCAAGTATGGTCGATTTCCAATTAAGGTCATTTGTCCTAAAAGAACATTTATCATTTGAGGCAATTCATCGATAGATGTTTTTCTTAATATCCGACCTATTTTTGTAATTCTAGGATCATTTGTTAATTTCTTCATTTTTCTGTATTCTTTTGCTTTTTCTTTATCTTCTTTTAATATTTTTTTTAATTTAGCATCAGCATCAGGAATCATACTTCTAAACTTATATAGTTTAAATTCTTTCCCATTTTTTCCAATTCTATTTTGGCAATAAAAAATAGAATGAAAATCTAAAAAACACAATGTAATTATTTTTATAAAAATAGCAACAGGAATCAATAATAAGCAACCTATTAAACCGAAAATGATATCTGTTCCTCTTTTAATTATTTTATAGATTAAAAATTTTACTTTATCTCTTTGAATAATACACTCTTTAAACTCTTTACCATTAAGTACTAACTCTGCTGTAGCATCTAATTGTGAAAACATACTTTACTCCTTTTCTATTCTTCCTTCCCCACTATTTTTCTTTTTTTAAAAAAAGTAATCCAACAACGAAAAAACTACCAAAGAATATCATAATAATAGACCACTTTTTCTTATATGAATTATCTTGTTTGTATTGATGTTTATCTATTTTAATATCTTGTTGATACTTTACCTGTATTTTATATTCTTCTTCTATATCATCTTTTTTGGCTGTAATTATTATTGTGTTATTTTTATTTTTTTCTAACTTTTGACTAGAAACATCTATTGTCGTACCTTGATACTTTGCAATTGGTTTTAAATCTAATTCTTCAACATCATTTTTTACTGTAACTTTATATTCATAAATATTTTCCTTTAAATTGATTTGAATAATGTTAGAATCAATTTTCTCAATTAAATTTTTAGGAAGTGCTTCAGTTTTTTCTTTTTTATCATTTATTGTTACTTGCAAACTTTCATTTTCTATATTTAAGACTTTGCCACTTATAGTGGTTGCTTGAACATTACTGATATTAATATTTCCTTTTTGAATCGTTGGCTTATCTGCAACTGTTACTTGAATTTCTCCTAAATCAATTTCACCATTTACTCCATTTGGAAAAAAAATCTCGTGTTTTATCCCTGCTGTTTTATCTTGATAAGATGGGTTTACTTGAAAAATTCCAATTATGTCGTTATTATAGTAAACTAAGTTAAATTCTATTTTTTTAACTTTTTCAGTAAATTTTTCAGTTAATTGAACAGTTTTACTTTCACCTTTAGTTACAGAAACTTCTTTTTCTTCTAAAGTTAGAGCATCAACACTATTTAATAATATGAATGTTAGAAAAATTGTAAATAATAAATTGGATATTTTTTTCATTTTCTACTCCTATCCTCATAATTAAATTATAAAGATTTTCTTGATATTAGTCAACACTTCAGCAAATTTTTCATAGAAAAAGTTAGTATACTAAATAAGATTTTGGTTCTTTGAATTTGAGGCAATCTAACTTTAAAGTAGTTATTACAAATTTTTAAAACACTAATTATAAATTTTTATGATACTTTATGTTTTACATTTTAAGATAATTATAAGATATAAAAATAACATCTAAAAATTTAGATGTTATTCAGAACCACAAAATTTGAGAAATCGCATTTTTTCTAATTCTTTATTTTATGATTAAAATGTATATCCACCATCTACACCAATATTTTGAGATGTAATATATCTTGCTTCTTCACTACATAAGAATGCTACCATGTTGGCAATATCAATAGGATCTTGAGGTTTACCATTAGGTGTTCCTTTATTCCATTCTTTCCATACTTCTTCTCTTTTTTGTAAATCACTTCCTGCAATTTGATCAAGTATTTCTTCCCACATACTGGTTCTAATAATTCCTGGACAAATACAATTGACTGTTACATTATCTAATGCGGCTTCTCTACCTAAAGATGCTGTTGCTGCTAGAACAGCTGCTTTAGTAGAACTATAAACACTAAATCCTCCTAAGCAAGCTTTTGCTGCGATTGAAGACATATTAACTATCTTTCCAAATTTTTGTGGTCTCATCAATGCTAGTGCTTCACGACAAGAATATAATGTTCCTTTAATATTAACATCTATTGATAAATCTATATCATGTAGGCTTTGTTTTGTAATTTCTTCCGTTAAGCAAACTCCAGCACTATTTACTACAAAGTCTACTCTTCCCCATTCTTCAATTATTTTTTCATACATGTGATGTACACTATTGTAATCTCTTACATCTAAGGGGTATGCAATTGCATCTACTCCATATTTTTTTATTTCATTGCAAACTTCTTCACATCTTTCTGGAATTTTATCTGCAACTAATACTGATGCTCCATTTTTGGCAAAAAGTAAGGCGCATTCTCTACCAAGTCCACTACCGCCTCCTGTTACTAATGCTTTTTTTCCTTTAAAATTAAATTCCATTTATCTTACCTCTTTTCTATTTTCTTCTTTATTATAACATGATTTGGCTATTTTGTCCAAATCGTTATGGCAATCGCTTAAAAATAATCATTGATTTTATGATACACTAGGTATTACATC
>ENA-OPWR01000262-OPWR01000262.1-human-gut-metagenome-genome-assembly--contig:-NODE-262-length-53072-cov-6.145934_pt1 | contig 53072 bp, 83 predicted proteins | sample MGYA00241507_ERZ502006 | MGnify/ENA primary metagenome ERZ502006 (study PRJEB25962, sample SAMEA2043041) | human gut metagenome | biome: human gut; feature: human-associated habitat; material: faeces...
ATTCTAAATTCTCTTAAATGTTTCTTTAATGCTAATTTAGATTTTGCAAAGTGTCCTTTAACTGGTTTGTTAACTTTGCTTTCTTTAACATCTCCAAATCCTAATTGTACTGCGTTATATCCGTCTGTTTCGTTTGATTTAACTTGTGCAACAACACATGGTCCAGCTTCTATAACTGTTACTGGAATAACTTTTCCTGTTTCATCAAATATTTGAGTCATTCCAACTTTTTTTCCTATTATTGCTTTTTTCATTTTAAAATTTTCCTCCTAACTATTGGCTAATGATTATTCACTAGCATGGTTTTTGTCAGATTTTTATAGGTTTCTAACTTTTTGCCTTAACTTATTGTTATTTTATTTCTATATTTACACCAGCTGGTAGTTCAATTTTTGTTAAACTTTCAACTGTTTTTTGTGTAGGATAAAGAATATCAATAACTCTCTTGTGTGTTCTCATTTCGAATTGTTCTCTTGAATCTTTGTGTTTGTGTGGAGAACGTAAAATTGTTACGATTTCTTTTTGTGTTGGTAATGGAATAGGACCTGAAACCTTTGCTCCTGTTTTCTTAGCAGTATCTACTATTTTTTCAGCAGACTGATCTAAAACTACATGGTCATATGCTTTAAGTCTTATTCTGATTTTCTCACTTGTTGCTACTGTTGTGTTTGCCATTGTAATTTTCCCTCCTTTAATTTATATTTTGTTTGTGACAACTAGCATAGCTGTCAAAATTACCGTGGCAAGTTAAAACGCACTCTGGTGTTTTGAATATCACCTATATAAAAACCCAAAATATGCATGATAATTCTGGGATAAGTGCTATTTATAAATGCGTCTTCCAACGCACAAGTTATCTGTGATTTGCTTCGCTTTACACAGTTAACTTAACTTACCGCCTGGTCTTTGCCATGACATACTCCACTAAAGTTCCCTCCACCTTTACGGAATCGCAAGATGTAGCCACATTTAGTTTCATCGCTTAATTCATGCTTATATATTATACAATGCTTTTTTCCGTATGTCAACACCTTTTCAGTGAATTTGTTATTAATTGTTGACAATTATTTCAGTATTATTCACTCTATCTCTTTATCACTATCATTTAACATATATAGATAATATGTATTTATTATTAAATTGGGAAAAAAATAGCTAGATTAGAAACTAATCTAGCTTTGACTGTTATTCTCCAGGTTTGTTATACGCATACCCTATAAAATTTCCATCTTTGTCTCTCTTTTCAATTATAGAACTAGAATAGTAACCATTTTTCACACTATTTCTATAACTGTCTGTTGTGTCCCTCATTGATGGATTTCTTCCACATGCAGGACAAATATTGCAATTTTTATTTTGGCATGCTTCACAGTCATAATGTCTTTCCATAAATGCTGTCCTCCTTTAATTAAATGAGCCTGTTGAATACTTTGATTCCTATTTATTTTACTACATTTCTATAATTCTTTCAACTATAAACTTAAGAAATATACCTTCTTCCATTTTTATTTTAAATAAATTAGTAGTTTTTTGATAATTTAGAATTCCATATATTTTTCCATCTTCTAGAATCTTCTCTTTTAAATATTTCTTGTACTTCATTTGAAAGTAGCTCTTTATATGCATATGGTTTTCTATATGTATCACCATGAAATTCTCTTCTTCTATATTCTCTAATTTGAGATAAATTAAATTCTGCAATTGATATTCCTTCATTTTCATTCATTACAATTATTTCACTATTACATTCATCTCTGTTAACATCTCTAACTATAGGGCTATATGCAGAAGATCTACCTTTTAAATTTGAATAGTTAACAGTAACAATTCCTAGCATATTTTCATAAGCCCTTACTTTTAACTGTTCTAATCTTATATTTGTCATAAGGCATGCATTTGGAACTATTATTATTTCAGCACCCTTTATCATTAATATTCTTGCGCTTTCTGGAAATTCTCTATCATAGCATATCATTGCTCCTAAATTCACTTTACCTTCGCCATAATCTAATATTGCAGTTTTAAATTCTGTTCCTGGTTCTGTAAAAAATTCTGTTTTAAAATCCACTGTATGTACTTTGGAATATTTTAATATAACATTTCCTTTTCTATCTATTATCATTACTGTATTTTTAGGTTTCCCTTTATCATTTTTTTCCAAATATGTTATTGCTATTGCTATTTCTAATTGTTTTGCAAGATCAATAAATGTTGTTATATATTCACTAGAATCATCTATTGCCTCATCTTGCCATCTTTTTACTTTATTCATATCTAAATCCTTTTGATTTTTTAAAAGACCTCTAAATAATATTTCATATCCGTTGCTCCACATTTCTGGAAATACAGCAATATCCGCTCCCATCAATTTTGCATTCTTACAAAATTTTATTCCTTTTTTAATATTATTATTTATATCACTACTTCTCTCCATTTGTAACATCGCTACTTTAAATATATCTTTCATTATTCCCCCCTGTAACATTGCTGATATATTAACCAACACTAATTGCATAAAAAAGAAGATGACAATCATCTTCTTTTATCCCTTTATAATTTTTTCTATTGATTGTTCTCTCATTTCTTTTATTAATTTGCAACTATTATTTAATTTAGCTTGTTCTGTTTCGTTTAAATTCAATTTTACTAATTCTCTTACTCCATTGCTATTAATAATTGCAGGAACACCAATATAAATATCATCTTGTCCATATTGTCCATCTTTCAAATAAGTTGATACTGTTAAAATAGAATTTTCATTGTCTAAAACCGCTTTTACTAATCTGCTTAATGCCATTCCTATTCCATAATAAGTAGCCTTTTTCTTTTCGATTATCTCATAAGCTGCATCAACTACTCCTTTATGAATTTTTTCCAAATCTTCCATAGGATGCTTATTATCTTTCATAACATCTTTTACTTTTTTACATCCAACATATGCATGATCCCATGGAACAAATGAAGAGTCTCCATGTTCTCCCATAATATAAGCATGAATATTTTTACTTGATATTTTTAAATAATCTGCCATTAAATAACGAAGTCTTGCAGTATCTAAAACTGTTCCTGAACCTATTACTCTATTTTTAGGAAGTCCTGATACTTCTGCAACAACATATGTCATTAAATCCACTGGATTACTTGCTACTATAATAATACCATCAAATCCACTCTTCATTATGCTTTCTGTAATTTGCTTCATTATTTTTGTATTAACTTCTGCTAATTCTAATCTTGTTTGTCCTGGTTTTTGTGCAATTCCAGCAGTTATTACTACTACTTGTGCATCTTTGCAATCAGAATAATCTCCAGCTTTTATTACCATTTTTTGTGGTGCAAATGGTAGTCCATGTGATAAATCCATTTCTTCTCCTATAGTTTTATCTTTATCAATATCAATTAAAATAAGTTCATTAACTCCTCCTTTATTAAGCATAGAATATGCCATACTCATTCCAACAAAACCTGTCCCTACTAAAACGACTTTTCCTTTTTTCATAAATTATAACTTCCTTTCTTAAAAATATATTATTAATTTATTTCTTGCTCAAATATTATATCACTATTTAAGTTATTTTAAAATATTTTTTCCAATTATTTTACTTTTTTTGTAAAATATGATATAATGCCAAAAACAAAACAAAGTAAGGAGTGCTATTTATGAGTTCAAATTCAGATAATGCTACTGCTTTGGCTGAAAATAAGGTTCTTATTTTATATATATTAAATCTAATTGATAATGACATTAGACAAGATGATTTGTTTAAAATAATCACTTCCATTAATAACATTAATTACTTCTATTTTAAACAAATTTTAACAGATTTAATTGATTCAAAGTTAGTAGGTATACACACAAAAGAAGAAGAACAATTTATAAGAATTACTTCTGAAGGAAAAACTGCATATATTCTTACAAAAGATGTATTACCAGGAATAATGAAATTAAAGGCAGATAATATTTTCAAGAAAGAATTTGCATCAATTGAAGAAGAATCTTCTATTATTGCTGAATTCATTCCTAAAAATGAAAATAATTACACAATAAAATGTAAAATTGTAGAAAATAGCGAAACAATCTTTGAAGTTAAAACTTTTGCTGGTTCTAGAGAAAGAGCTAAAAGAATTGTTGATAATTGGAATAAAAACGCAAAATCTATTTATCCAGAAATACTAAATTTATTATTAAACCACAAATAAAAGTAGAGTTACAAACTCTACTTTTTTTCTATCTTACTATACATATTCCTAAAAATATTAATAATTTTACTATAATATTCAGGAAAAATTTATAATTAACACATCTAATTCCTATATCGTTTATTTTTCCAAATTCTTTTACAATTTTATTAATTTCTTCTTTTGAAGATATTTTAATCTCTTCCATATATTCTTTTGCTAAATATTTAGCATTTATCATAGCATCATTTTCTAAATAAATTCTTACCATGTAATATACCAAACTAAGTAATAAATATATGCTTAAAAATACTAGTTTATTTGGTAATATCTTAAAAATCGCTAGCACACATATTGTTATATAGTATAATATGTATATATTAGAAAATATAAAATTAAACATTAATATCTTTCTGTTTTGCACTGAATGTAAACATTCATGTGCTATTGTTTGTATCCTAGTATAAGTATTAGATATATTTGCAATCAATATTTTATTTGTTACTGCAATATATAAACTAGCTTCATTATCACTGTTTTCTTCAACTTTCACTTTTTCATTATTTAATTTTTTTAAAAAACTTTTACAAATTTCTATATTATTAGGATACTTTTTTATCTTTTCATCCAATTCCTTATTTTCAGTTATTTTTTTCACTTTTTTTAAATTATAACCAAATAAAATTTCTAAAATTACGCTTAATATAACAGCTATTATTGCTATAATTATAAATTCCATATTTATCACACTCTTTAAACATTAATATTTAAAAAGTTATTTATATACAATCCTATTTTTTATTATATTACGTCACTTATTGCTTCTCCAATTATCTTATTGACATCTGCTATAAGAATATTAAATTTTGTTTCTGCCTCAAAAAACCTTTTTGCCTCTGCATCTTGTATAAGTTCAGAATATGAATCTTGCATTTTTTTATATTTTTCTTCATTATTTTTTCCAGTTTGCATTAATTCAACTTGTACTTCATATCTTATTTTTTCAAATTCTTGTAGCTGTTCTTTCAATTTAGAATTTAAACTTAATGCTTGTTTAGCCATTTTATAATTCATATATTCTTCTGATTGTTTTATTTCTCCTGCTAATTTATTAGCTGTATCATAAACATTCATTTTATTTCTCCTTTTTAAGTATTATTTGTGTCAGTTGTCTCTGGAGCTTCTAAAATAACGTCACTATTTATTGGACAAATATTAACAAAAGTATTTCCATCATTTACATTTATTATATTTCCATCTAAATCTTGATATATTGTCTTTTCTTCTCTAGAATTTTTAATACATTTTATTTTAATTGCTTTACCATTTGTAATATAATATCCATCAAAAGTTCCAATATTTTTTAAACCTTGTCTACCTTTATTTTCACTGTCAGTTAATGTGTAGTTATCGCAAAAAGTAATTATGATATTTTTAGTTGTAACTGTTTTTCCTGTTGTCCAATCTTTTTGTTCTTTTTTTCTAGCATATCTTTCATAAACTTTGCTTTCTTCATTATAAACATATTTTACAGTTTGTAAATTTGAATGTGGAATTGTCACACTAACAGCACCTTGACCATTTTCTAAATTCACTTCATCTGTTGTATATTTTAATACGCTTTCTTTTGTTGATGTTGTTTTATATTTTTTACTTTGTGCTGATTCTAATAATTTTTTTGTACTTGTAACTGCATTATGTGGTGCAGCTTTATCTTTTACTCTCCAAAAAGTAGTTCCATCTTCAGCTATACCATTAATATCATTAATATTGTATTTTTTTATATCACTAGCAGCTTGAGGGCTCTGTCCAAAATGTGTATATATTGCATCATTTTCCATTGCATAATCAATAAAATAATGTCTTGCACTTCTAACTGGTCCTATTTTATCAACATCAGCACCTTTGAATAATGCCATCAATCTAGTTTCTCCGCCTTCAACAATAATTTCATATACCATATAAGCATCTTGTAATCCTGCTTGTGGCCACGCATCACTATGATTGTCAATCATAACAGCAATTGGTCTATCATTTCCACTAAAAATTTTAATTTTCTTTTCTTCTTTCGTTATTATTGGAGTTTCATTTTCTTCTCCTGTTACTTCTTGTGTTTTATTTTTATCCTTTACCAATTTATAAGCCAAGGTTCCTCCTGCTGCAATAATTACTATTATTAATAATACAATCAATACTTTCGTTCTACCTTTTTCCATAGTTCCTCCTTTATTTTCTTATAATCTTTAGATCGTTTAAAATTTTTTCTTCTTTCGGTCTCATTTCTTTTTTATCTTCTTCTTTAATATGATCATATCCCATTAAATGATAAAATCCATGAACCACCATATAACTTAATTCTCTTTCAAAACTATGTCCATATTCCTTAGCTTGTTCTTCAACTTTTGGTATTGAAATAACTATATCTCCTAATACATCTTCATGTTCAAATGATTTTTCTTTTATTTTTTGTACTAACTCGTCCTTTTCAAACATAGGAAAAGAAAGAACATCTGTTGCTTTATCTATATTTCTATATTCCTTGTTTATTTCTCTTATATTTTCCCCATCTGTTAATGTAATTGTTACATATAATTTTGAGTTTTCAATTTTTTCTTCTTTAAAACATTGCTCTAATACTTTTTTTATTGTATTTATATATTCTTCTTTTTCTGCAATATCTTTATAAACAACTTCAAACATTTATACTACTTCCTTAACTTTAATATATTTTCCTTCTGATTTATATGAATTTTTAATTTCTCTTATTGCACCATAATCTACTAACTTTCTTTTAAAATATTTTAAAAGTTTTGTATAATCTGTTTTACCTTTATCTAATTTTTTCATATCATTTTTTATGAATAATATTTCCTTTTGTTTAATGTATTCAATAAAATCTGTTTCCTTTAATTTTGAAATTTCTTGATATCTATTCCAGAATTTCTTATATTCTTCTCTGTCTTTTGGAGATTCCCAATATACTTTAGTTGATAATAATTTAATATTGTAATCTTCAATTAAATTAATTAACATAGCATATGCTTTTTCTCTTTTTGTTGCAATCTTAGTATCTTGTACTAGGCTTCTAGCATCTTTTAAAAGTTTTTCATAACATTGTTCTGCCACAATTAAAGGTAAACTATGAGTAAATAACTTTCTACTTAGGCCCAACAATACCATATTCTTTTCAATATTATCCCTAGTATCTAATTTACCAACCATGTAAGATTCATATTTTTCATATTCTGAAATAATATTTTTTAAGTTTTGATCATAATCAATTTTTATTTTTAAAGATAATATATTCTCTATATACTCTTCTAATGTATAAAATATTTTTGTATAAATCCATTCTTTAGTAGAATCATAAATATTTGTATTATCAGCTACTTTAATTGAATAATTCTTTAAAATTGATTTATATAGAGAATCCATTTTAGAAATATAAAATTGATTGTATCTTTCTATTAATTTTTCTTTTGTTCCTATTTTTATTCCTTCGTAATCTAATTCTATTAAATATTTTTGTTTTCTATATTTATATTCCATATATTCTTTTTCTTTTAAACTTGTTACTTCATAATATTTTGACATAGCATTTTTCTCAAATTCAGATGCTGTTCCATTTCTTACCTTTTTATAAATAGAATCCATAACATATTTATCTAAAGAATCAAGGTATGCCTCATATGCTGTATCATATTTTTTTTCTAATTCATCTTTATTATAATTCTCATTTTCTGCATTATAGATTTCAAATGCTTTTAATAAATTATTTCTTTTTATTGAAATTAACATTCCGTTAATTCCGATTTTAGTAGGTATTAACATTTTTGTTAAAGCATTTGTTATTTTAGTAAAAAAAGTTTTATCTGCTCCAGTTATCCTAAGGCTTCTTTCTTCCATTTGCATCATCCCTTCAAAATACAATTTTTTCATTTGTCCCTATGTTCTCTAGTACTTCATATGTAACATAAATATCAACACCATCTTCTTGTTCATAGGTATTAATATTTTTATTAACAATATTCTCTTTATTTTCAATTTCTTTATCTAATTCTTCTTGAAGTTCTTTTATCCCTACAGTTTTAGCTTCTTCCAAGCTATATTTTTTCTGCACTTTTTCTTGTTCTTTATTAATTTTTTTTACAAAAGAAATTGGTAAATAAAAATCTGAAAATATTTTAAATTTATTTTCTGTTTCTATTGTATCATAAATTTTAAATTTTGAAAGGTTTTTATAAAAATTTATTTTAAAATTATTAATTTTCATTTCATATTTCTTTTCTGTATTCCCTGTTTCTATTGTTTGCGTAGTATTATATAAAATTTTTTTATGTTTCGTATGCCATACTTTTGCTTCTACATCTCCCTTTGCATGGACATATCTAATTCCTGTGAATTTTCCTTCCATCCACCCATTAATTAATACATCATTTTCTTTTACTATATCTCCTACTTTAACATTCGCTGTTCCTGTTTGTGCACTAATTTTTGTTATAATTCCTGATTTGTTAGAAACAATACTACAATATTCATTTTCATCTATAATTTCTGGTTTTTCATCTGCCTTTACTAATTTTACAATTGCATTTGTTCCTTTTAGTTCAATTCCAATCCACGCAACATCTTTTCTTTGTAATCTGATATTATTTATAATTTCCTTGGTTTTCACTTTTGATTTTAAAATTCCTGTTTTTAGTCCTGCATTTTCTATGTCTTTTTCTATATTTTCCAATTTCTGGTCATTTTCTTCCTTTATTTCCACATTCCATACAAAATTTGAGGAAAAACCTATAAAACAAGTTATCAATATTAAAAGGATTAAAAATATTTTTCTTTTTTTATATTTATGTAACAAAAATGGAATCCCTTTTTTGTTTTTTATCTTTATTTTACATTTAGTTTTCTTTGCAATTTCACATATTTTTTTAAATTCACTAATTCTTACATTTAAATATAGCTCAATTTCTTTATTCCTTTTTAAATTCCAAATAGTTATTTTATTATTTTTACATATATTAATAAATCTTTCTATATAATATCCTTCTACTGATAATTTCAAATAACCTAAAACATAACTTAACATTATTTTTATAAACATTATTTTCTCCTTTAATTTTCATCTATTGTTCTTTCTATATCTAAGCCTTCAATTTTTCCTTTAACTTTAATATCATCATTTGTCATATTCTCTAAAGTAAGTTGATAACCATTTATACTAATAATTCCAATATGAGTATTTATTCTAACTAAAAATTCCTCATATTCTAATATTCCTTTAAAATTTTCTATAATTACTTCTTCAAATCCTGTCATAATAATTTTGGGTACATCAGAATAAACCTCTTTTGGTAACTCTAAGAGCTTATCTATTTTATTATATCTATTCTTTTTCATAAAAAATCCTTTCTAATTAATTTTGAAATTCATCTAATGATTTAAATTCATATCCCATTTGTTTTGCTTCTTTTATAATACTATCTAAAATATTAGTATTAGTTTTTGAATTTCCATGTAAAAGCATAATTTCTCCATTATGTAAGTTGTTTAAAATTTTTGCTTTTGATTTTTCTTCTTCTGGTTGCTTATCCTCATTCCAATCTTCATATGCAAAAGACCACATAACAGTTTTATAACCTAATGAATTTGTAACACTTAAACTCTTTTCACTAAATTCTCCTTTTGGAGGTCTCATATATTTCATTTCATAGTTAAATTTATCGTAAATTGTTTGATGTAATTCTAAAATTTCTTTTTTTATTTTTTCTTCTGATAAATCTGGCATACTTTTATGATTAACTGTATGATTTCCAACAATATGACCTTCTTCAATCATTTGTTTAACTAACTCTTCTTGCGTGTTAACGTAATGTGCCGTAATAAAAAATGTGGCTTTTACTTGATTATTTTTTAAAATTTCTAATATTTTACTTGTATATCCAGCTTCATATCCTTCATCAAAAGTTAAATAAATATATTTTTTTTCATTATTTCCTAATGCTATTCCATTATATTGTTCTAAAACATTTTTATTTGCACTACCAACATCTGGTTGCTCATGATTATCATTTCTTTTTATTCCCCAACCTATTTTTTTATTACTTAAAAGTTCAGTATTTGTTTTTACTGTTTTTTCATTATATATAGCTGTTATCGCAAAAACAAATAAAACAATAGTAACAAAAATTGAAATCTCTACAATTTTTAGTTTTTTTGTATTCTTTTTTCGCATAATAACCCTCCATTACTTTTATTGTTAAATTATATGCCTTTATTTTTTTATTATTCCCTAACCAAAAAAAGTAAACAAACTGAAGATTTAGACTATATTTGTAATGGTTACATTTACAAAGCTGATTCTACTGCTGAAAATTTATCGTATTCTCCAATTTCATTAGAAAATTCATTAGAAAAAGATAATACTATTTATTTTAAAAAGCCGGATTCTTGGAGTGATTCAATATTTGTTTATATGTGGAATTCTATTACTAATAATAAAAATTCTAATTTGGCAACTACTTATATGAAAAATGTATCTGAAAATATATATTCTTATACTTTAAGTTCTTCTGATTTGAATGTAGATGACTGATTTAATATGATTATATTTAGTGATGGTACTAAACAAACAAAAGATTTATCAACAGTTGGTCAAAGAATTTTTATTGGAAATGATTCTGCTATTGAGTCTGGATCTAATACAGGCAAATATGATGGTACCTGGGTTTATACACATAGTCAAATATCTAACTTAACTACTTTAGTTAATCAAAAAAACTGTTCCAGCAGCAGATAAAAATTATTACACAGCCGAATCATATGCAATTTATAAAGAACAATATGATTTAGCAAAAACTGTTATTAATTCAGTTTATGTTGCTACAACTTATTCAGATTTAACAAGTCAATATGATAAATCTTTATTAGCTTTAACTTTTGCTTACAATAATTTAAAACTTAATACTAATATATTAAGTGAAAAAATTGTTGAAATGGAAGCTGTTGACACTTCTAAATATGCACCTGACTTAGTAGATGCTTTTGTAGAATCAATTGAAAATTCAAAAAATTTATTACATAATCCTTCTACTATAACAATATCTGATATGAAAACTGCAATTTCTAATATGGAAACTGCTTATAACAATTTAGTAGTTGATAAAAGTGAATTGGAAGCATTAATAAATACAGCTAAAAATATAAATTCGGAACTTTACACAGATAATTCTGTTCAAGCTCTTCGTACGACTTTAGAAAATGCAACTAATATATATGAAAGCGATGATTCAAGTTACTCTGACGTTCAAACTCAAATTGAAAAACTAAAAACAGCAATTTCATCTTTAGTTGAAAAAAGTTCTGAAAATACTGACTCTTCTAATGCTGATAACAGCACAGAAGAAACAAAAGACCAAGAAGAAAATAGCCTAACATCTAATCCATACACTGGAGATATTATTTTAATAATAACAGGAATTCTAATTTTAGCTTCTATAATTTTAGCTGTAACAACTATATACTTAAAGAAAAATAAAAATAAATAAAAAATTCCCTTGTTAAATTTTAGTTTAACAAGGGATATTTTTTTATTTACGATAGATTAATTTAGCATGTAGAACGGTTCTTCCTTTTCCAACATTAGTGCAAGTAGAAAGTGTTAATATTTTATCTTCTTTTGAAATATTCACATCATATTTATATGTGCTTCTATTTTTTATTGTATTTAAAAAACTTATATACTCTTCATCAGAACTAAAATTACTCTGTATATAATATTCTTCTTTTTCAATAGTATATGTTGAAAATACTTCCCAAACCATATTATTGTTTAAAGTAGAAAAATTAATATAATGGTTTTCTTTATTACTTAACCATTCTTCTTTAAAAACATTAGATAATGTTCCAAACATACTATTATTTTGTCTGTTATGTCCATATATAATAGTATTTTTATCTAATTCATTATTTTTTAAATTCTTATTTATATAATCTGCAAAAATCCATCCTGCTTTATTATATGACTTATCAAAAGAATGAGTAAGATAAAAATCATTATTATTAGTTTGAACAACAGGATAATTAATATCAGTTCCTAAAACTTTTATCCATCCTATTGTATCTGGATTTTTATTTATAAGTTTATTAAAATCTATATTTTCTACCTCTATTTTCAAATCATTATCTACAGAAATATTATCAGACGAAACATTTGCATTTTCATATATTTCATTTAATATATTTTCTGTTTTTTTATTATCAATATACCAAAGATAAATATAATATAATGATATTATTATTATTATTATTGATATTACCTGGATAAATCCTATTAATAAATTACCTTTTTTTATTTTCAAGTTTACCTCCTTATGTCAAAAATTATTTTTATTATTATATCCTAATATTATTAAATTTACAATACTATTTTTCTCATATCAATTTCTTTACTTTGCATTATTGCTGATATTATCAGTTTTAACATATGGATAATTTTGTAAATTTCTATTGACAATATGAGATTTTTAGATTATATTGTTATTATTACTGGAAAATTAAGGTAATTCGTTTCTTTTTGTCAAAGTTCGTTTGCTTTTTTTATTTCATGTAAAAAAAGGGGAGAAATATATGTTAAATTTTGCAATATGCGATGATAATATTAATATTCTTGATAGATTAGAAAAAATGCTTGAAAATATCTTTACTAAAAATAACTTTGATGCTTTTGTATCTTTCAAAGCTAATAATACTAAAGATATGTTAAATTATGTTAGTAATAATAAAATTGATGTTATTATGTTAGATATTAATCTAAAATCTAATAAAAGTGGATTAGAATTAGCAGAGGCCATTCGTAAAATAAATAAAAACTCTTATATTATTTTTACAACTGGTCACTTGGAATATGCTATGATTGCTTACAAATTTAAAACATTCGACTATTTAGCTAAACCTATAACTTATGATCGTTTAGAAGAAACTATAAAGAGGTTGTTTGACGATGTTAATGGCTCACCTAAAAAGTATATAAAAATTGATAATAAAAATACTATTATCAATGAGGCTGAAATTCAATATATCAAAAGAGATGGTATGAAACTTGTTTTTCATACTCCAACTCGTGATTATGATACTTATAGTTCTTTTAATAAGTTTCAAGACAGATTACCAGAAACTTATAAAAGATGTCATAAATCTTGTATTGCTAATATATCTCAAATAAAGGATGTTGAGCCTGTTTCTGGAATTATAACTTTTAAGGATGGTAGTACTTGTGATATTGGTCCTAAATACAAAGCAGATTTAATGGAGGTTTTAAAAACTTATGGAAATTTTGAATAATTTATGGTTGACTGTTAGTACGCCAAATGAAGAATTAATGAATTTAATTACTATACCTTTATTTTTTGTTGAAGTTTTTATTATTATGCAACTTTTTATTTATATCGCTGATATAAAAGCATCTACTTATCAAAAAATAATATATATAATTTCAGCATCTTTTAGTAGTATAATAACAAATTTTTTTATACCTAATCCTTTTAATATATTTCTTAACTATTTTGTTATAATTATTTTGATTTACACTATTTTTAAAAGCTCTTTTTTAAAAACCATTTCATCTTTTGTTTTTTCTTTAATATGTTTTAATCTGATACAGATATTAACATTAAATCCATACATTACTTTGTTAAACATTTCTGCAGAGCAACTAAATGTAATTCCATTTTATAAATTGTTGTATCTTTTTATAATGTATTTATTTACACTAATAATAATTTCATTTTTAAAAAATAAAAAATATAGACTTAACATACTTGATGATATTGACAAAAAAAATAAAATCATAATCATTTCTAACTTATTTTTTGGGATTTTAGCAATTTTTGTACAATCTATTACTCTGTTCTATTATGTAGATAAGTTACCAATTATAATAACTTTTTTAAGTTTTATATCTCTATTAGCTTATTTTATTATCAGTATTTATAGTTTAACTAGAGTCTTTAAATTAATTTTAACAACTAGAAAATTAGAAAGTGCTGAAGCTTATAACAATACATTACATATTTTGCATGATAATGTTCGAGGCTTTAAGCATGATTTTGATAATATTGTTACAACAATAGGTGGTTATATAAGAACAGAAGATATGAAAGGTTTAAAAAAATATTATTTGCAACTTGAAGATGATTGTCAAAGAGTTAATAATTTATATCTTTTAAATCCTGAGATAATAAATAATGATGGAATATATAATTTATTAACTAAAAAATATAATGAAGCCGAAGAAAAAGATATTAAAGTAAATATAACATTATTATTAGATTTTTCTAATCTACATATGAAAATCTATGAATTTGCAAGAATATTAGGAATTCTCTTAGATAATGCTATTGAGGCAAGTTCAGAATGTGAAGAAAAAATTATAAATTTAACTTTTAGAAATGATAGTAAAAATTCTCGTGAATTAATAATAATAGAAAATACTTATAATGATAAAAATTTAGATACTGAAAAAATATTTGAAAAGGGTATTTCCGGTAAAGATAATCATACTGGACTTGGTTTATGGGAAGTTCGTAAATTAATAAAGAAAAATAATAATATTAATTTATATACTTCAAAAAATGATAATTTCTTTTGTCAACAATTAGAAATATATTATTAAATAAAAAGAAAGTAGTTAAAACTAAACTACTTTCTTTTTATTTAGGATTGTATTTGTATAACTTTTAAGTTATATCATTGGTAAAAATATATATTTCGAACTATTTTTACCAATGTTTTTTATTAGTCTTTTTTAATCATACTTGCTGGCATTTTAGGTTGATGAAATACTGCAAATACCAAACATGCTGTATTTGTTGCCTTTGCATATTTTTCTGCAGTTTTTGCTAAAAATTTTAACATAAACATCCCCTCCTTGGTAAATTTCTATAATATAAAATATTCCCGGTATATATTTTATACTAAACAGATTCATATGAAGTATCATTATATACTTCGTAACCATATTTGTTATTTGTTACTTTATATATAAACCTTGTAATTGTTATTGTTTGTAACAAATTAGACAATATTAATATATTTGAAATTGTATTATTACTAATTATAATCGAAATTAATAAACCAAGCGAAAATGCAACATATGATATTATTCTTTTTTTCTTTCTAACTTTGCTTGACAAGATTGGTACATCTTCTGTATCTGCTGGAGCATAAAATTTAATCATTATCATCCCAAAAATCCAGATACAAGCTACCATAATATATTTTATACTTTGAGATATTACAAAATATTGAGAAATAAAAGGTATTCCACAATAGAATAAAGTTGTAAATATAATACACCCTAAATGTGTCTTTAGATGTACTCCTCCTGAAGCTCCTTTATATATAATCAATGATATAAAAGTAAAAAGTGACAAATTAAAAATTCCTAAACAATAGGATATTCCAAGCATAATAAATATCTTTGGTATTTCACCTACTATGTTTTGTAATCCATAATTAATTACTTCTGCCCTTTCATCATCAATATCAGGCATTTCTTTTCTTATTCTATTTGTTAAGAAGTTACAGATTTTGTCTATCATCTTATCACCTCTTTTATTTTTCTAAAAAGAGTTTATCATTACTTTTTTCAATTTTGTTATTTTATTTCATGAAATTACAATTTTTATTTATAAAAAAATTTTTTCTACCTTTTCCATTGTTTTTATTAAAATACATAAAAAAAGAACTGTTTTTGTAAACAGTTCTTTTTTGCTGGTAGCGAAGACACACTACCATTATAACTTACAAATAAAAGATTGCTATACATATCGTAAATTATCAAGTGTACCTAAATAATAACATTTCTTATACAAAAGATAATCTTCTTTTATTTTTTCTTGTTCTCTTTTACTAAAAATATTACTTTCTACTATTCTTTCTTTAAATATTACATCTACTTCTACATCTTCCATTACATATCCTCCTACATTTATTTAGAACGTTCATAACCGAAAGATATATTTAATCTTGTTGCATTTGGGCAACATTTTATGAAAGAGGCATTTTCTTTTATGAAAACAAAAAATGACACGTTTTATTGTGTCATAATATAACTTTATATAATTCTTTGACATCTACATTTAAAGCTATCGCTATTTGTATTAGCGTAGATATCTTAGGTTCTCTTTCTTGTCTTTCTATTTTACTTAAATGTCCTTTACTTATTCCAGATAATCTGGCTAATGTTTCTAGTGTAATATTCTTTTTAAGTCGGACTTCTCTTAATAATATCTTTACCTTCATAAAATCACCCATCTTTAGTATGCTCATTTTCATGTATATCATGTATTTTGTTGCATTTGGGCAACTTTATTAAATTTACATTTTGTCCACTATGGTGGAAAAGTGCCATTTTCTTATATGAAAATAATAGCTTTTCATATTACCACCAACTTTAGTATGTACTAATATCTAGAAAGTATGCAAAAAAAGAAGCCCTTTAGACTTCTTTTGCTAGTTTTATTATTTTTTTGAATCTTCTTGTTCTTAGTCTTCCTTTTAAACTTTCTGATGATAATATTAAATAGAATTTTAGCAACTTATTATACTCTTTCTCATTTTTTATATTTAATACTTTTATCATTTGTAGAGAGTCTTTACATGCTTTTTCCATAACTATCATCTCCTTTATGATATTATAACATTTTATGTTAAATTGTTGTGTTGGAATTTGTCGAAAATAAAAATATTTTAGTGATGTAAAAATATTCAATTTTAGCCCTAAAATCGACCCTTTACAATCAATTTTAAGCCGTTTTATTTTTCAAGTCAATAAGTTATATTCCTTGATTTTTAAGCGTTTTTCAAGTTTTTTTAAAATTTTTATATTTTTTTGAAAAAATATTGACACACGTATCAATACGTAGTATAATGTTTATAGAAAGGAGGATAATAAATGCGTAGTAAACAGCTAATCAAATTGCTAAAGCAAAATGGTTGGCAAGAAATATCTCAAAACGGTTCTCATTTAAAAATGAGAAAACGGAAATCAAACTGAGATTGTTCCTGTACATAACAAGGATATTCCAATCGGAACAGCTGAAGCAATACTAAAAAGGACAGGGCTAAAATAATTAGCCCTTCCTAAAAACTTCAATATAATTTTTCAGCATGTTGAGGAGGATGCTTAAATTTTATATTTTACTATGTTTGTTTGCTATGCGTTTTTTCCTTTCTATCTTATATAATTTGGAGGTATAAAAATGAAAAATGAACTAACTGTCTTTCCCGCAATATTTACTTTTGACGGTAAATATTATAATGTTGATTTTATAGATTTAAAAGGTTGTTCAACTTTTGGAGACAGTATACAAAATGCTTATTTAATGGCTCAGGATGCTATGGGCTTATATTTAGACAATTTAACAAATTTTCCAAAACCAACCTTAGACATCTCTAAAATTATTTTACAAAAAAATCAATTTGTTTCATTTGTAAGCATTAATATGGATGAGTACCGAAAAAAATTTAATAATAAATCTATTAAAAAAACATTAACAATACCTGCATGGTTAAATTATTTATCTGAAAAAAATAATATTAATTTTTCACAAGTTTTACAAGAAGCATTAAAAGAAAGATTAGGTATTGACTAATTTTTAAAAATGTCATATAATATATATTAAAGAAAACGCATTTATTATCCTTGAAAAAGGAGATAAAAGGGGCTAGTACAAACTAGTCTCTTTTCAATTTAAAGAAAAAAGAGCTAGACTAGAAATTAATCTAATCTAGCTCTAATATTATAATTTAGTACAATAATTTAATGAAATCCACCCACTTGGAATTAATCCAAATCCATTTTGAACTTTAGTAACTGTTGTTACTACTCCACGTTTTAATCCATTAGTATATTGATTCCCTAATCTTTTATTTTGGTATCTTGCATTTGCTGTTAATTGTTTATATCCTTTTACTTTGTATTTTGTACCAGGACCTGTGCGAACATTTAATATACTAGCATTTACTTTGTATTTTCCTGTAGTGTATTTTACACCAGAAATTGTTTTAACCGAATTTGAAGCTACAGCCATATAACTTGTTAGATAATTACTAGAAACCCATTTATTTGTTCCTATTCTACTCCAATTGCCATCTGTTTCATATACTGTTACTGCTATACCATTAGATAATCCTCCTACAATATATCCATTAGGCTTATTTCTTATATTTAATCCTATTTTAGCATTTACATATCTAGTATATGCTTGTGTTGTAACTGGACGTGTGTTGTTTACTTGTACATTTCCATCATGAGCAAATGCAAAGAATTTACTATAATTAGCATAGTTTCTAAAATTGTCTATACTACAATATACTGTATTTCCATCTACAGTTACTTTGCCTCTTCTTGTAGCTGTATCAAATTTACCAGCATACAAGTATGGATCATATATTTCTATCATTCCGTTTTCAACTTTAGTTAGTAAAATAAAATGACCACCTGTAGTAAATAATCCATTACCACAACTAGCCACAACATAATTTTGACTTTCTAATAATTGCAATGCTCTTTGAATGTCTGTTGTTTCTTGATACCCGATATTAAATGTATCTGCTACAAATCTAAAAGCACTCCAATAAGTTCCATTGTTAGCACTTCTATATCCATATTTTACAAATAAATCACACATTTCTGGTGGTGTTATTGTTCCCTTTGTTGCTGTTACTACCATACTTGCACAAGTTGGTCCACAACCTGATGTTCCTATTGTTTGAGAACTATTTCCTACACTAGAATACATTTTATAACGCCATCTATTGTCTATTTGACTATAATATGTAAGTCCTTGATAATTTCCTAAAGTAACATTAGGATATTCACTTGTGCCATTGTATGCTATTTCTCCTTGCTGTTCAAATTTTTCATCCTCAACTGTTTGCTCTTCTGCTACTGCTTTTTCTTGTTCTTCTGTTTGTACTTGTATTTCTGTAGATGGTAAAGATTCTATTTCTTCTTTACTCATTTCTCTTGTTGCTATATCTGTTACAGTGTCTGTAACTTTTTCTACTACATCTTTTTTTAGCTCCTTATCATCTATAAAAAATATTGCACTAAAAAATATCATAACCATAGCCACTATAACTGCTATGGTTATATTTCTATCTTGTTTTTTCATTTCAATGCCCCTTTCTTTTCTAATTCTTCCCATTTACTATGTACATATGAATTTCCTTTAAGGTTTGTATATTCTTCATATATTTCATAAGCTCTTTTAATTTGAATATCTGACTTTGGTTGTTTGTTTTCTATGTCAGATAGAAAATCTGTCAAATATGTTTTGTCATGTTCTTTTTGATTTTCCTTCATTTCTTTTTTTACTGCTTCTAACTCTTTTTTAAATTCTGCCTTTATACTTTCTAATGTCTCAATTTTTTTATTAGTTTGATTTGATATTAATGTATTAATAATAACTCCGTAGTACTGTTATTATTGCTACTATTATTGTGCTATCCACTATCCCACCTCCTCTATCTCTTTAACTTTCCACTTCTGTATTGTATTTTCTTTTTGTTCTTCAACCATCTGTTTTTCCTGCTCTTCTGCTAAATATCTTATTAGTTCTTCATAATCATTTGCATTAATTTTATTTTTATCCGCATAATCACTAGCTTTTAGTATTGCAAAGTCTACAGTATATATCTTTGATTTATATAAATTCATTATTGCATTTTTGAATAATTTACTAGTATTCAATTTACTCACCTCCTGCAAGTATTTGAGCTTGCATATTATTTAATAATAGTCCTATATCGGCTAATGCCTCAACTTCAAAAATAGGCTTTATCTCATTCGTACTAAATATATTTGTTTGTCCTTTATAACTTATTGCATTTTTTATTTGTTCATATACTTCTTTCTGAACTTCTGTATATGTTTCTATCTCTTCTTCTGCTAGTTCGTATTCTACTGTAATAGGATTTTGCGATAACCAAGTTTTAAGTTCTGTTACTGTCGTTGCTTTAGATTTATCTATAAATATTACAAATTGTTTTCTTATTCCAGTTGAAGTCGACCAGCTAAAATGTTCCGTGTCTGAATTGATATTCGAAAATTTAAAGTGGCTACAAAGTGAAGCTCCATTATCTTTAAGTTTTTTTTCTAAATTCGTGTAAAACCTTTCTACATTTGTTAAAGAAGCAGTCCAAACAGCCCAATTTTCATCATCACTGCCATCTAACACAATTTGTTTTCTCGTATGATGTATTCCATCATCTGCTAGATAGTCTCCTTGCATCAATTTTTGACCTTGTGTTAATGGAAACACAAGATTTTTAGATTCATGTGTTATAAAATTTGAAGGGGATGATTCATCAGATAATTCAACCTCTATATTAAATCTATTAAATATCTTATTAAACGTCTCTTTATTGTTAGGATAAAAGCTAAAATATTTGAAATTTTGAGTAGATATATATCTTTTATTCCCTGCTAAAACTCCTAATATAGAGCCTTTTTGTACAATCCAAGCTTTCTCTTCATCACCATTTTTACCATTTCCAGTAAAGCCAAAGTACACTTCATTTATATCAATACTTGTATCTCTATCTGTAATTGTTAATACTAGATATTTTTTTCGTAATTCTCCTACTATTTTTCTATATCCATATAATCCACTAGATATATCATAATCTTCAATCTTATTAGATAAAAGATTTTTATTACATATATCTATTTCTATATTTTCGTCAACATTCTTTATAGCACTTGGAAATTCTACAGAAGGCATAAGTCCACCTTGTTCGAAACCAGTAAAATTTTCTCCTTCTTCTAATTGTGGTCTCCATGTAAAATTATTTAAAATATTACCAGTTGCAATAAATACTCTTATTCTATATGTCCCCTCTGCTAAATCTAGAGTAGTAAAATTCTTTGTACTAGAATATGCTGTTAGTTCTCCTCCTTTAACAGTTGTATATGAGCCATCTTTTTCTTTTTGTTGTAGAAGAATTGCAAGTGAACTAGTTGCTGTCCCTAACGACCATGTTCCCTCCATATTTTTAGACAAAGTGTATTTTCCAGCTGAAATATTAATTGGGTTGCTATAAAAATTCACTACACCAGAGGCAGTACCATTTAGTGTTATGACTCCGTTTTTTATTGAGCATGTAATTCCTTGGTTAACAGTTTCTTTTATATCATCAAAAATTATTTTATTCTTTCCACTTCTTGTTTCTTGACTGCTATTTCCCCCAATTCTGAATTTCGTAAATTTTGCTCTTGCTGTATTTTCTAATGCTATACTTTCTCCTTCGTTACTTACTTTTGGGAGTAAGTCTATTATTTCTGTTATTAAATCAATTTTTGAGTTTGCCTCTCCTACATAATCATCTACCTTGTCCCAATTTTTATTCAATGCTTTGTCTATATCAAATTTATTGTTATTAGTTTCAAGAGGTTCTTCATGTTTAAATAACTTTAAATTTTTTGTTTCACTCATTTATTTACTCCTTTCTCAAGAGTTTCTATTCTTTTTATTAAACTTTGGATAATATTATCTTTTTCTTTATCTTTCGCTTGTAACTTTTCTATTTCATCTTGTTGCTCTTGTATTGCTTTATAAGCTATTGATACCATAGAGTATAAATTTATTCCTTCTTTATTGCTTGATATTATTTCTTTTGAACAATTATATCCATCTCCAATTATTGTGCCTATTGTTTTTTTGCTTTTTTCTTCTGATTTATAATTAAACATATAAATGTCTGTTTTTAATATTTCATCTAGTGCTCTTGATTGATATCTTTCTATATTCTTTTTTACCTTTATTGAGCTATTAGATATTACCTCTCCAGTTGCTGTTATATTCCCTTCAACATGAAGTCGACGACACACAATAAAACCATCATCAGAAAGTGTACAATTGCAATTTTCCTCTCCAATTCTTAATGTATGGCTTCCTGCTAAATCAACATAAAAACTTATTTTATCTAATATAGATATAGAAGGATAGATATTGCCAATCTGAGGAATTATAGATAGTAAAAGTTGTCCTGTTGATGTATCATCAATGTATAAACCTGGCATAGCGTCTCCATGCATTTTTATATTTGTAGCAACTATCCCAGCATTTGCACTATTTAATACTAAGTCACATCCATCTAATACCATTTCTCCCGTGCACCCTTCAGAATTTTTAGGTGGCATTGTAAAGTTTTTTATATACATTATTGGCCAGAATTTATCATCACTTGATGTTATTACTCCCCAAGCCATTCCATCTTCTACCGATTTTCCATAATCCGTAGGAACAGCAAAACTTATATAATTCTGTTTGTCTACTGTTTGCACTCCCATTTCTCCGAACACTGTATTTCCATCACTTTTATAAAAATGTTGACCATTTTTGTCCAATGCCATCATTACATTCTTATCTTTATCTAATATTGCTAAACTAGCATTTTTATTTATTATCATCATTTGAATAAAGTCTGAAATTTGATTCCATGCCACTTTTACATGTTCATAGTTTTGCTCTATTGCTGTTCCCAATTTAGTTTCATCTACTTTTTTACTTACCTCTTGGATTATTCCATTAATACTTATTTCTTGCTTTGCAATGTTCTTTGTGTTTTCAGTTGTTTCTTCTACTAATTGTTCTATCTTTCCTTCTGCTTGGTCTATTCTGCTTTGAACTCTTCTATTTACAACTTTTTGACTTTCTTTTTTTACTGTTGTTTCTTCTTTTTGCTTTATTTGAATTTTGCTAGATATTTGTGCAGTAAATCTTCCTTCTAATGACATTTCTCCTTGATAAATAACATTTTTACCATTTATAACTATTTTGTCTCCAATGTCTATAGCAGGATCTATTATTACTTTTCCTTCAAATGTATTTACTGTCAAATCTTTTATTTTGTTGTAAATCTTTTGAACTTGGTCTTCGTCAACAATGTACATATTTTCTTGATTTATCCAAAGATTATTTCTTGTGTCATCTCCAAATTTAAAACTTCTCACTCCATCTTCATAAGATACTTTTGAAATTTTAAATTCTTCGCCCCATTTGTATTCTCCAAACATTTCAAGTGGAATTTCTGTTTCATCTTGACCAAATTCTCTAAAACATAATTTTCCTTTTCTATCAATACAAGCAAAACAACCAGCACTTTCAGCAATATAACTTAAATATTCTCTTGCAGTTACAGTATTATCATAAACAGATACCTTTTTATCTGAATTTAAAAAAGAAGTAGAACCTAATTCTACTCCTGCTTTATTACAAATATCTTGTGCAACTTCTAATAGTGTTGCTTCATTTTTTTTATCTATCAATTCTTTCCCATTATAATTAAATTCAAATTTAATCATATTGTCTAATGCCTTTATTGTTATTGTATTGTCATCATTATCTGTGTAATCATCTACATTATAAATTCCAATTGGTATCATTTCAAAACTACTATTATTACTACTTAAACTTTTAACGGGTATTCCATTTAATGTTCCTACCAACATTGCATTTACTTCTGTTACTGTTAATGAGTGACTTATCAATATTCCATATTCTACCTTGATTTTTGAAGGCATTAGAGGTATTTTATCTTTATATAGTTTCATTTCTATATATTGGCTTGGTGTGCCACCTAGGCAAAATTCCTCTTCAAATGCATTTCCTCCCTTTTTAAAATCAAGTATATAATCGGGATTTATTAGTACATCATCTATATAGATATTCATTGCACAAACTGGGTTTTCATATCTATTTTGTTTCCACTTTTTACTTGTTTCGTACATTAACTCAACCCCTTTGCTTTATTTACTGTTGCTTTTTGTTGTGCTGTTAATTCTTTTTGCATCAAATTAAAAGACACTTTCCATCTTGATTTGGAAGTGTCTTCATCTAATCCTGTTTTATGCATTTCGCTTGTTCTTTTGCTTACTCTGAATTTTGCGTTTTCTAACATACCACCTTGAACACTCGGGCATTTTACTGTGACTATCATCGGATTCTGGTATGTTGCCTGCAAAAGTTCTTCTGCCTCGTCTTCTGATAAGTAGTCCCATGACATTTCAAGCTTTAGCATTCCAATTGCAATTGGATTATCTATTAATGCTCCTGTTACTTTTGATGTATAACTATCATTGTCTGTATCTTCTATATTATCTTTATATGTAGATGGCGTTTTCATTAACTTACCATTTAATTTCCATAACATAATTTTACCCTCCTACTAAAGCTTCTATGTCTTTTCCTGTTCTTCTTTTCTTATCTCTTAAATTATCTAACAATATTTGTCCTAGTTTTTGATTTCCTACATTAATTGTTAAGTATATTGGTTTGTCATTATTGCTTCCACTATAATTAGATAATACATCCTCAAATGTATCTCTCATTATATTTTGTGGTGTTACAATTTCTGGATTTGTTTTAGCTCCGGAATATTCACCAGCTATTACGGTCGTCGCTTCTGTTAAAACACCACCCTTTGCTAATCTTGGTAAACTCAATGTATTTATGCTTCCAACATAAACTCCTGGAATTAGATTAATAAGCCTAATTCCTCCATTAATTAATCTAATCGCACTATTTATAGTTCTTTCAATTAAAGATATAACGCCATTAATACCTGATTTAACAGCTCCAGATATTGCATTTCCTATACTTGTACCTAGGCTTGAGAACGTATTTCTTATTCTGCTCCATACTCCACTAAAGAAGCTTCCTATATTTGAAAAAATATTTTGAATTGAATTATATGCATTTTGAAAATTTTGTACTATTCCATTTTTTATATTACTTACTGCATTTCTTATATTGGATGTAATATTGTTCCATATGTTTGATGCTATATTTTTTATATTGTTAAAAATATTTGAAATATTATCTTTCACGCTATTAAATATACTAATTGCTGTCTGTTTTATATTTTCCCAAATTCGCTTTATACTATCTACTAGGCTAGATATTCCATCAAGTAGTCCTTGAATTATATATGTTCCTAATTCTGCCATGACTGTAGATGGTGAATGTATTCCAAACACATTTTTAAATCCTTCTATAAAAGGTGTAAAAATATGATCTATAATCCATTGTCCTAAATTTCCAAGAGCTTCAATTATTCCCTTGAAAATCCCCTCAACAACATTTCCTCCACATTCTTTTATTTTTTCACTGAAAAAATTTCCTGCTTCATCTATAGCTTCATTTATTTTTTCTCCTAAAATCATTCCTAAATTAACAAAGCTTGCAAAAGCACTTCCCAACATTTCAAACATTGAGTCTACAATTCCATTCCAATCTATGTTTTTACAAAAATCAATTAACCCTTGAACAATAAAACTCCAATCAAAATCCTTAAAAAATGTTGTAATACCATTTAAAGCTCCCTTAATACCTGTACTTATTGTATCTCCTAATGCTCCCCAATTTGTATTTTTAAAAAATCCATTGATTGCATTAGCAACAGCACTACCTAAACTTGACCAATTAAATGTATGAACAAATGATTGAACAAGATAGATTGCAGTATTTATTCCTTGCGCTATAGTATTTCCGACTTGTCTCCAGTCTGTTGTTGCTATGAAACCATTTAAAAATTGTGCAATATTAGTTCCAATTTTTTTTGCTGTATTTTGTATTTTATCCCAAGGTATGCTATTCATTGCATCATTTAATTTTTCTCCAATTGTTACTCCAACTTTATACCAATCTCCATTTTTTATGGAATCTAGTATTGAATTAGGTGTATTATCTATTCCAGATAAATCAAAACTTGGAGCTATTGTTCCTCCGTTTCCGCTATCAGAGTTATCATTCGATTGTATATTATTTATTTCGCTATGTATATTTGATAAACTTTTTGTTTCGTTTTTTGCTTTTTTAGCACTTCCTGCCATACTTGCATACGAACTTGCACTTGCTTTAGCAAATATATTTACTCCTGTTAGTGCATAAGCTACACTTTGTATAGCTTTCATTAATTGATAAACTAAATTTGTCACAAATTGAATAACTGGTGCTAATGCACTTCCCATAGCATATTTCATATATTCAATGTTTGCACTTAACTGTTTAGCTCCTGCATTTTGACTTGATAACCATGTATTTGCACAACCACTTAAAACAGAATAAATGCTTCTTAATGAGAATAATGCCATAGCATATTTCATAACGTTTCCTATTCCTTGCCTTAATCCTGTCCCCATTCCTTTTATATTATTTGTAATATTTTGAGTTATTTTTGGTAGTCCTTTAAAACTATTTTTTATACTAGACATACTAGGTTTAACTTGTTCTATTTTTTGCTTAAATGCTTCAAAAAAACTACTCAATTTGTTTTGAGTAGTTGCTGTCTGAGATATTTGTTGTCTTAATTGTGACATTTTGCTCTTTGCTTCGCTAAGTTGCTTATTATAATATTGTATTTCTTTTACTAATACTTCTTCTTTATCGCTCAAATTAATATATTGTTTATTGTTTTCTAGCCTTTCAGGATTTACTTTATTCATTGGTTCATTAGCTATTTTATCTAACTTAGGTGTTATTATATCTAATTTTATTTTTCGGGCATTTATTTTTTCTTGTAAACTATCAATTTGCTTTTGTATCTGAGATATTTGTTTTTGTGCATCTTTATTATTAACTTTTATTGCAAGTTCATTATTTGCTGAGCTTTTTCTAATCTCTTGTAGTTTTTTCTTGATAAAGAAAACTGCCTGCTGTACTTTATTTTTCATCTCTTTTGTATTTATTTTTGAAAAAGCATTTTGTGTTTGATCCATCTGTTTTTTTATGGTTGGTACTATTTTTTGAAACTCTTTTAATGCTTCTTCTATTTTTGCAGTTACTATGATTTCTATCTCTTCTACCGTCATTAAAATCCCTCCTTCCTTATATTTTAACCAAAATAAAAACACATACTTTGTTTGTACTGTTTATCTTATTTCAGTACATAAGTATGTGTTTTCTTTTTGACTGTGATTTAAACATAGTATGGATTTGGCTTAAATAGTAATGATATAAAATCAATTATTAATCCTATTCCAAATAGTCCACATGTGCATAAATATACCACCCCTAACAAAATCTTACCTTCATAAAATTTATGAGCCCCTAGAAATCCTAAGAATATACATAGTAGTAATGCAACCCATTTGTTTTTTTGTCCACCTCTAGTCGAATTTATATTTCTGTTTACATTAGTATTTGTGTTGTTTACTATAACTTGTGGTTGTTCACTTTTTAATTGTTCTATTTGCCTTCCACATTTAGTACATATTATAGCATCTACCGGTATCTTCTCTCCGCAGTATTTACAAAATTTAGTTTCTATTTGTGTCTCCATAATAAAATCTCCTCCTATTAATTTTAATTATGGATAAAATTATATCATTTCAAGTTAAAAAAACATGTCGAATTTTGTCGAAAATATATATTTTTTATCATTTATCCCTTAAATAACATTCTTTGCTCTTCTAATGTTTGTTCTTTCTCTTCTATTTTAAATAATTCTTTATAATCATCTCTAATTAGAATAATTTTAGGATCTTTGCTCATACTATCTGCTCTTATAAGTTTATTAGTTACCGATTCTTGTAGATTAATTTCGCTTTTTAAGTTATCAATTATTTTTAAAAGATGAGTTTGGCAGTATATATTTATTTCTGAATATCTACTATTCCAAAATTCATGTGGTTTCATATCAAAATAATATGCCAATGATTCTATAGAATATATTAATTCTATTAAATTGTTAGCTTTTCTTATATTTTCAATAATATCATTTAATCCTTTTAAATTTGAGCCATTATTTCTTTTTCCACTACTCTGTTGGCTGCATTCTCTACTGCTTTTTCCAATAATTTGTCTGTATTCATTGTTAATAATGGATTTAATGTTATTTCTTTTAGTTCTTTCTTGTTCATTTTCTTTTTGAAAAAACCCTCATTATTCAATGCCTCTGCTATCTTTGCATATAATTCACTTATAGTTATTCCTTCTGCTCTACAATCATCCATAAAGTCATACACTTCACTTGATGATGTGAATATACTTTCACCGTTTTCGTTTTCTGCTAATTTAAATATTATTTTTGACAATGCTTCTATATCTAATATAGAATATGCTTTTATAAAGACTTCTTCAAAATTTTTATTTTTTAGTAGATTAGCTATGTCTACTATCTTTCTTGTTTTTAGTACTAAATTAATTGTTTTATTTTTCGTTTCTATAATCATCTTTTTCTCTCCTTTGCAAAAGAGAGAAGGCACAAGCCTTCTCCTAAATTAAAATTTTGTTGAATCTCCTTCAACTGGATATCCATCTGTTTCAACTGTTTTTGTTTCTTTGTAAACCCTCATAGTATCTTTTATGAAATCTCCATCGTTTATCTCTTGTCCTGCAATATCTACAGTACATTTAACAGTTTGAACCAATGGCTTAGTAGCAACTGATGCTGTTGATTCTGGATATTTTACGAATAAGTATATTGATGTATCTGCATCTGCTATAGCTTGAATAGCTTTATGTGTCTCTTGTATGAACATCATTTCTATATCAACTGTTTCCGCTTTTCTTTTTCCTTTAGCCATTCTTTCTTCTTCTAAATCTAAAGCACTATATGTTTGTCCCTCTTTTAGAGTTTTTAATTGTCCAATTTTTTGAACATAACCTATTTTTGTTTTTTCTCCTGTTAAAGTTGGTGCATATGATACCTCAGCTTTCATAGCAACTTGTGGTGTCGTTGCTTTTGGTGTTTCTCCTTCCATCTCTAATTCCTCCTTATTATCTTAAATTAAAAGAGGTTGTTATTGAATTATAACAAACCTCAAATGTTATTGTTATACCGTATTTTTGCAATATAGGATCATATACTGCAGGACTGGTATTCGTCCTTGTAAAATTAAGTTCTTGAAGTTTTTTATCAACTTTATCTATCATTTTCATTGCTTGGCGTTGCTTTTCATTCCAACAAGTTATTGATATTTGAAATGTAGAACGAATTGGAAATCCGTTTTCTGTTAGATTTACTGACTTTAAAGGTGTATGTAATTCCAATATAGGAAATTTACTTTCTGTATTTGGATTACTTAAAATTGGTTTGTTTTTATACAAATTTTCTAGCTTTTCATATACTAAATCGCTAAATTCTAATTCGCTTAAATCTTTCATTTTGTACACTCCTTTAACATTTCATTTAATCTTTTCTTCGCTATCTCCACATTTTCACTTCTACTTTCAAATCCTGCATCACCTATAAAATGATTAGCTTTTGAACCTACTGCCACATAAAATTGTTGTTTATTAATAGTTACTATTGGATAGCTCAACGACCTCCCCACTTTATTTACAGGGATATACCATTCTGTATATCCTGACTCAATAAAATGTTTTGTTTTTCCTATGTGCTCTTGTTCCGCATATTGCCCTGTTCCAAAATATTCAAACCATAAATATGATTGTCCATTTTCAGTCGTAAATTTAGAAGGGTCAGCATAGACCCTTCCTTTTACTTCTTTTGTAGACATATCAATCATCTCTACTAATATTCCATTTTCGTTGTGACCTTTTTCCAATCTTATAGCATAACCTCTAATGTTTTCTAATATATCTTTCGAAATTACTCTTGCAGTTTGTGGTAATTTTTGAATTATAGCATTTATATTCTTGAAATTATGTTTCACTTTAAAATTACAATTAAAACTTATCATTCTTGCACCTTCTCACATATATATACATAAGTACTTCCAATTTTATTTTTGTCAGTTACTTTATATTGTGGTTTAAATTTCTCCACTTTTGAGATGTCATCAAATGATATTCCATCACCCTTTTTTATGTCGTATTCTTTTGTTGTTCTTGCTTTGTAAGTACTATAATCAATCTCACCAGTAGACTTTCTATCTAACTCGTTTACATCATTTTGCATATTTAGCCAAGCTTGTCCTTTATATTTCCATACTTTATCTGGTTCTCCGTGGTCTTCTATTTCTTCATATTCGGATATATATACTTTTGTTAAATCTCGTAATAACATTATTTAATCCTCCTTAATCCAGATTTTATAATGTCATTTCTTAGTTTTTCTATAATATCTTCAAATGATGTTGAAATAGAACCTTCGTTGCGATTTGTTAACCCCTCTGCTCCTCTTGACAAATAAATTGCCTTCGTAGCTTTTTTTATGTACGGAAATAGTTTTATATCTTCTTTTTGTCTGTTGGAAATATCAGAGGCAATAGAGCTTACTTCCTCTAATATTTCACTTAGAACTTCTTTATCGTCTTTATAATTAGCTCCCAAATCAGCTATTATTTTATCTATATTACTGGTTTCTGCCATTTCTATTGCCTCCTATTCTTAGGCCATTGAAGCAATTGTTGCTATTCCTGCTTTTTTAGCCTTATTTGCTGAATCAACTTCGACAATTACTATTTTTTGTCCAGTTGTTGCTGTGATTTCGTCTGTTCCATTCCAAGCTGTGTATCCAGATGTGCAAACTGCATCATATCCTGGCATTGTTGGATTAGTTGCTACTTTATATTTATAGCTATTTCCAGAAGTTAAAGCCGGTGTAACAGTTATTTTAGTTTTTCCAGTTGATGTTCCTTCTTCTGATGTTACGTTTAAAGTTTTAAGTGAAGCATCTGTTACATAGAATATAGTATCTTCCATTAATGCTTTTGTTCCTTTATACAAGAAATCTTCCAATGCTACAGCATCATCAAATGGTACTTTTTCTGCTCCATACTCTGAAACATAGAAAGGTTGAGCGATAGCCCCATCCATCATTACAACAGCTTTTACACCGTCTGGTAATCTTGTTGACTCATAAACTCTAACAGAGTCATACATACCAATTGCTTGTTCTTTTGGATCTGTTCCATTTGGTAAATCATCAAGAATTTTCTTCATTCCTTTTCTGTATTCACTATCTACAACAATAACTAATAAATCTGATTCTATTCCATCAATAAAGTCATTTCTTAAAGTTCTTGCTTTTTGTAATAGAGTATCAATTGTATCTTGTATATTATCTTTTGCAAAAACTTCTGTTCCTTTTAATACTTTTGCGAAAAACTCTCTATCTAAGTATCTTATAATAGCTGATTGATGATTTACTTTTCTTTTTTCAGCCATGCCATCAATGCCGTAAAGTTTTACGTCTTTCCCTTGTAATTCTTCTACAATTTCTTTATCTGTATCAATAACAACTTTTACTGGTTTAGCTTTTACTTTATCACCTTTTCCAGCAGCTCTTGCAGTACCTTTATCTTTTAATTCTGCGTTTACAAATCTTTTATATTCAATTACTCCACCTTCTGGGTTTCCTGAACCATTTTTTGCTTTGATTTGTTCTGATATTGCTCTTGATGCAACATTTTCTAGAACTCCACTTAATACTTGTTTTAAATTATCTTTTGTTTTACCATCTTGTAGCATTATGTTTAATGCTTCTTGTGTAATTTCTCCCATTTTTTATTCCTCCTATTTTTTAATAACTTGATCTAGCTATTGATTTGCTTTTTGTATTATCAATACCTGTTTTTTGTATTGGAGTATCTTCTTTTAATCTTTCATTTACAGCTTTTTCAACAGCTTTATTAAAAGCATTTGAAACTTCTTCTATTTTTGAATTAATTTCTTCTGCCTTAACTGTTTCAAAATTAAAGAAAGTCAATAAAGATATATCCAATCCTTTTTCACTTGCTATTTTTGTTGCTTGTTCTTTTAATTTATAAGCATTTAATTCTGCAAGTGCTTTTTCTTTGTCTGTTCTTTCTTTTTGTGCTTGATATTCAAGTTTTTGTTCTTTGTTCATTTTTGCTAACTTTTCAGCTTCACTTTTTTCACTGTTCATCATTTCTTCCCAGTTTGTTTTTGCTGTGTTTATAGCTTTTTGAACTCTTTTGTCAAACTCTGCTTGATTCTTTCCATCTTTCAGAAAATCATCAAATGTAACAGGATTGTTGTTTGCTCCTGTATTGTTTTGGTTATTTGCTCCCACTGATTCATTATTTGCCCCAGTATTAGCATTATTTGGATTATTATCTTGTCCTTCCATTCTTTACTCCTTTTGCCCCAGCCATTGCTAAAAGCCCCAGCCATTGCGAATTTGTATTCTGTTGTTCTTTATAGCCTGCAATCAGTAAAAAGGCATAAAAAATAGACGTACGTCTACGTCTAAAATTTATAATTATAAAATGTTAATAACTTATTTATTAATTGAACACTCCATTGTATCTTTTAATACCTTATCTGGTGTATCAATTTCATTTGCTGTTTTTTGTTATTTCGTTCTCTATAATATTACAAAATAGTCCTATATATGGTCTTAATATTGTAATTATAGTAAATATAATCCAATACCAAGTTGGCATTTGTAATTTAATGCTTAATATTAAAACTAATAACCACATACATTCCACCTTCTTTCCATAATAAAAGAGTAAATACAATATTTGTACTTACTCTTATTTCATTTTAATTACTGTTACTTCTGCTCTTTTATAAAAACCATCTACTTTTAAACTAGTCACACAATAATCTTCATCATCAATCTTTATTTCTTGTCCAGTTTGAAAATTTAATATATTCATATCTTCGAAACTTATATTTTTTATTTTAATTTTACTATTAATGATTTCTCCAAAAGCTCTATATACAATGGGGTAGCCATATAAAGTAGCATCATATTTTTTATTGTCAATATCTATCTTAAAATTATAGCTTTCTTCTAATCGAACAATACTATTAATTTTTTCTTTAGATAAATGTGTCGATATTTTCATTTAGGCATCCTCCCTATTTTTTCTAATTCTTTTTCTAAATACTTTTTATACTCTGCAAAACTATTCCATTCGTCATAATTAAAGCCTAATGGTCTTTTTCCATTCTTTTCTATATATTTATGAATTAATTCTTTTATTTCATCTGGTATAATCATTGTATAACTTCACTACCTTTTCTTTAATTTGTTTAAGCCCATTTATTGAATTTATAATATTTAATGTATCTTGGTTTTTATTTAAATATGCTGACATTATATTTGCAGAAAGTTCCTTTTCTATTCTTGTCGAATCCTCTATCCAGTATTTACTTGAATGCATATAGTTTCCTGATATTTTTCCATTAGTTATGGCAGAAAATATATCACTTAATGTCATATTATCTTCATATTTGCTACTTGACAACATATTAATGTATTTATCTTCATCTACATCTATTTGTAATCTTGCTCTTCTCAATTCATTATCTATATTTAATTTATCAGATATATTGTTTCTTATATCTATCATATGTATAATTTCATGGCTTAAACTTTCAGATAAATCATAATATTTAAAATCTGAGTGATTTGGATTTATGTATATTTTATCATCACTAACACTATATCGCATCGGAACATTCAAGTTATTATCTATTTTTGCATTGTTGCTTGTTAGATATTTATTAAATAGCCTTTTTACATTTGGATTTAATTTCGTGTTACTTAAAACTTGTTTAATATCTTTACTTATTTTTGGTATATCTAGATTATACTCTGTTTTTTCTTGTTTTTCAACTGGTGGTAAATACATTATAGTTGACCTGCAATAATGAAAGTGATGTTGTATTGGCGGAAGATTTAATCCTAATACTAATCCATTACATCTAATTCTTTGTATTGTTAATTCTTTCTGTGTCTCACCATAATATCTATCAAATACATTTTCTTTGTTAATGTAAAACTCTTGATTATTCAAACTGTCACACATCAATGTTGTTTTATCATCTTCTACTGCAATAAATCTAACTTTTGAATTATCTTCAGCTACTTCTTTTATTCCTTCTGCTTTTGCTAAATTATTTAGCCCTATCATTTGCAAATCTACTGCACCTGAAATTTTATCATTATTTATATTGAGTTTTTGATTATTTTGCCTATTTATTATCGTTTGAAATTCACTAGAATCAATTTTTAGGTCTTTTTGTTGTTGTATATTTAAAATTACTTGTTTGTATAATTGTTGAGTATTATATTGTATTGTTGCTTCAATGTATTGATTCCAATTAAATCCGCTATAATTAGGTTGGTCTAATAATGCAAGAAACAAAGCCATCTGAATTATTGATGGCTTTTTCTTTTTATTTACTTCTTTTTGTCCGTTCTTCATAGTAATAATTTGCATCTTCATACATTATTTGTTTTTCTTGTTCCTCAAGTTTACTTTGTTCTTCTATATATGCACTATAAATAAGTAATTCTAGTATTTCACTATTTTTTACTCTTGTTCTTTTATAAATATTGTTTGCTAATGCAGTAAAGTAATTATTATTTTTTAGTAATCCTTGTTCTTTCCAACCGCTCTATATATGTATTTATTCTTTTTTTAGTCTTATTATCAGCAATATTATATATGTTCTCTGATGTAAGATTAAACGTATCAAAGATTTCTTGGAGTCTGTTCTGTGTTTGTCTTGATGTTTTATTATATAGTTGTTTTAACTGTTTCATATAATGATCGTGTTGTTCCCACATATAAAACACCTCTATTCTTCTTTATTGATTTGTTTTTTAACTACTTTAGTTTGCTCTTTCTTGTTATCTGCTGTTAGTTTTTGTGCTTTTTGTTGATCTGTCAAATCAGTCACTTTGTTATCTTGATTGTTTTCTTTATTGTCTTGATTTTCTCCTGCTTGTCCTATAATTTGCATTTGTTGTAAATTCTTTTGAATATTCTCTTCATTTTGTTTATCCATTTCTGCAAGTTCTGATTCTGCGTCTAATCCAAATGGTAAATGACTTATAATTGATTTATCACTTACCAATCCTCTTAATTTTAACCAAGCAGTTGTAAGACTTTCAGTATCTGTTGGCAAATTACGTATTAAAATGACATCAATATCTCTAAAATCATATTCTTTGCCTTTTTTCAAGTTAATTCTTGCTGTTAGCATCTCCCACATTCTTAAATATTCTTTTCTAAACAAATGATGTGCTTGCTGTAGCACTTGTTCTAAAGGAAAGAACTTTTTTTCTAAAGCTGCAGCATTATCTGCATTAGTAAAACCTTGATCAGTTACGTTTGGAACACCAGCAATCATAAGAGCCATATCTAAGCACGTCTTTTTATGATTTTCTGATGCAGTGTCATTTATATCTTTTATAATCCAATCAATGTCTCCATCTTTATCTGGCGTATAGAATACCTTTGCATTTAATATAGCATCATCTTCTTGCATTCTTGCAGGATTCTTGGTCATTATTACATTTCCTTCTTTATCTTTTTGCTCTTCTCCTTTATCATTCAAAAGTGGTATTAACGGATCATTCATTGGAGAAAATCCTGTTACTTTCAATTTAGCATTATCATTATAATCAAAAATATTTGCATTATTTTCAATTACTTTTTCATTTTTATTTATTAAAGTCATAACATTTTCAAAAAAAGCCATTCCATAAGGATTTTCTACAGCAAAACAAGGTAAATCAGTCCACATTATTGGTGTATTAGTACCGTCTACTTCTTCAAACTTATATTCAGCATTTTCAGTAATTGTTTTCTTTTCTATACCATCCACAAATTGTTTTTTGTAATCTTTGGTTATTATTTCTAAATGTGTTTCAATTCCACCTGTAGCTGTATTTTCATACCAACATCTTAATAAGCCTATTTTTGTACTTGGTACGTCATAATTCCATATTGCTACTGTATTTAAACTTGAAACATTTGCATATACCTCTTCATTATATTTGTTTTCATATACCAATCCATAGCATGCTCCTGTAGTAATATAATCAAGTACACAGTCATAAAAAAAGCTACCATTGTCATTATATTTTGCAATATAATCAATAATAGCTTGATAGTCCTCTGGATCATTCTTTTCTCCAAATATTCTTTTAAATATTCTATTTAAAATCCCTTTTTGAGTTTCATTTATATTTTTTACTTTAAACTGAGGTTCTTTTCCTCCAAAATATCCACTTGCAATAATACTTATATAATATTCAAGTGCAACAACAACGTCCTTTTGATCATATTTTCTTGTAAATCTATCTTGCAAATATTTTCTATGCATAAATATTGGCAATGCTTTTCCCCATAACATACTTATATTTTGATTTATATTTGCTTCATTTAAAAACTCATCTTTATATTGTATTTTTTCTACAAAACTCATTGTTTTTTCTCCTTTACATTATACTGTTATATCCAAATTGTAATTTCTTTTGATTTATATATTTTTCCACTGCATATCTCATTGCATCCATCAAATGATTAAAATCATCTATTGGTCTATTTATTTTGTTTCCAAACTTGTCTTCATCCCAAGTATAATTGCTTATTTCTGTTATGAAATTTACACATCTAGGATGTATTATTATTTCAAAATCTTGTATAAATTGAATACCATTATTTATACTGTCTTTTCCTTTTAATGCACCTGTAATATGCCTTAATCCTAATCCTCTTAATTCATCTATTGACTTTGGTTCTGCACTATCTGCCGTTATCTTTTCTTTTGAATAGCCCATTTGATTTATTTGGTCATATATCGCTTTGTTACTCATTCCTTTTTGATATATTTCATCATATACATAAATCTTTTTATTTTTTAAATCTATTGCACCACAAAATAGTGCTGTCGGATCATTTGTATAACCAAAGTCTAACCCAAAAGCACTATCTAAGTTTCTTATTGTATTTAGTTCGAATTTTTCTTCTTTCCAATTTTCATAAACTAATCCATCAACTATACCCCAATTACCTAATCCAGCAACTTGATATCTTCTAGGATTATTCTTTTTCATTCTTTCAAATACTTTTTTATCTGCTTCATCTAACCATTCATTACATAGATAGTTTGTTGTCATTGCTAATGTATCACTATCTTTAACATCAAAAAACCTTTTCTTAATCCAATGATGTTCATTCCAAGGGTTTAATGTTATTGTTATTTGTTTAAATAGTCCCTTTGGAACTTCTCCGTCTTATACTTTCATCTATTACATCAAAATCAGATTCTTTTGTTATTTCGTATGCTTCTTCAATCCACAACCAACATAAAACACCAATATCTACTGATATTGATGTTACTTTTAATGGGTCATCTAATCCTCTAAAATATATTTTTTGTCCTGTTGGCTTATATGTCATTTCTAGCGGACTTTCTTTTATTTCCCAAAAACTATCTACTTGTAATCTGTGTATTGCCCATTTTAATTCTGTAAAACAACTATCTTTTAATGTTCTAAATGTCTTTCTAATTACAAGTGTATTAGCTTCTTTATATTTCATCATGTTACTTATTATCCATAATGCTGTTGTCTTTGATTTTTTACTTGCTCTTGAACCTTTGCATACTCTATATCTACATTTGCAATGCCAATACTCTGCATAACCTTTTCCAACTATACTTTGTAATGATATGTTATTTACTTGTTGCTGTGTATTTTTATTTATTATTTCATTCTGTAATATCATCTGTTATCACCACTGGTATATTTCCAGCAACTTCAACTTTTTCTTTAAATGTACCATATCTTTTTCCAAGTAGTTCTGCACATTTTGTTCTATCTTGTAATGAAGCATCTAATCCAAATTGGTCTTTTTCTTCTCCTCGCATTACTTTTGTTAAGTATTGTAATACTTCATCTTGTGAAGCAATTCTTTGGTCTTCTTTTTCTTGAAGTTTTATCTTTATAAATTTGTCTAGTTTTGACAAGTTTTGCGAACCCATTCTATTAAGATTTTTTCCCTTATATCCAGCTTTTTTACAAGCTTCTGTTGCATTTGCAGTTTCTATATAATAATCAATAAATCTCTTTTGCATTTCTGTTAATGCGTTATATTCCTCTTCTATATTTTCATATTCCATCTGCCTCACTTCCTTTTCTATGTTCATTTATTAGATATTTCATTACATCTACTTTACTATAACATTCTTCTTTCTGTTTGTATCTATCTTGTAATTCAAACTCGTCTGTTTCTTCATTGTATATTTCTACTTGTTCTCTTTTCAATATTTGGTATTTAGTACAATATTTGCAATTCTTTTCACTATAAAATTGAAAACTATTTATTTTATATATCTGTCCTTTTATAGATAAAGCATATAATAATTTATTTATGTTTTTATTTATGTTCATTTTTGCCTCTCATAACATTTTAAAATCTGTTCTCCATATAATGAAATAGAATCTATTCTTTGTTCTATCTTTACACTATTATTTTGTTTATATTGTTCTACTATTTCATTTATGAAATCATTACTACTTGCAACTATCTCACATACATCTTCATAGCTAAATATTTTATCATCATTTTGATTATGACCATATTCATACAACCATACATGAGTTAGTTCATGTTTTAATGTCTTGATTATATTTGCTTGATTTTTTAAAAGCATTATCTTTTGGCTTCTATATATTGTTACTCCTAAAGTTCCTTCGCATTTCATTTCGTTATTTATTGTTGCTTCATCTACATTTTCTATAGTCCAGTCTGTATTGTTTATTTTGAATTTCATTTAATTAAGCACCTCTCTTTTATTCTATAAGGACAAAATACTTTACCTTCTCTTAAATTAGTAATTTCTAAAAAAGAACAGTTTTTACACTGCTCTGGTAATTCACTCTTTATTTGTTTTAATTTCCATTTTTCATTATATTTTTGTTCTTCTTCTATCATATCTAGTACTTCCTCACAACTGTCAAATTTACATACTTTACACTTTTTATTTCCATTAGGGCATACTTTATTATCTATCAAACATTGTTCCATATCTTTAATCCTCTGTACACTTTAGTTTTCCATTTATGTCTTGTGTTATTTTACAGTCAATATCTTTATTACATTTACTGCAGTTTTCTTCTTTGAATTGTTTTATTTGTTCTAGAGTCATATTATTACCTCTTTTCTTATAAACACTTTGGTCTAGGTAGTAGGAGTTGCGCCTACACTCTCAGGTGTCCAAGACCCGCATCTTACTATCAAGACTTTACCTAGATATTAGAACTTGCTAGGAAGGTTCTTTATATACTTAAAGGATAATAATCATTACAGCCAAATTTATATTATCAGTTACTTAGCATACTGGTAATAACTAATCTAAATCTATTTTCTCAATTTCTGCTCTTATTCTAAGAGTTCTTATATAGTTTTCCATATATTTCTTTTGTTCTTTTAGTAATTCTAATGGGCAACTAGGTGTAAAGTTCAATGTTCCTGCTTCATATTTTACAGTCATTGCATCTAGTTTGTCGTATCTTATTTTGGCTTGCACATATTCTGCTTTAAATCTTTCTTTATAATCCTCACTATTCATTAATTCTACTGTATCTTTTAAATCCATTTTTATTCTTCCTTTCATAACATAATAAAAAGAGTAAATACTAAGGGCTTGCATTTACTCTTTTCTCTACTTACATTTCTCTCGATTATATATATATCGCATTTTAATAGTGTGTTTCAGTAATATTTAGTGTTATGTTTTAGTTTTTTGCTTTAAAATTATATATAGGTCTTACTATTTTCTGTATTTCAATAGTGTCTTTTGTATTTTCTATTATTTCTTGCATTGATTTGTATACCATTGGTGATTCATCTATTGTTTCTTCTACTACACTTGTTGAATAAACATCTTTCATACTTTGCTTAAATTCTTCTAATTTAAATCTTTCTTTAGCTTTCGTTCTAGACATTATTCTTCCCGCTCCATGAGGTGCAGAACAATTCCAATCTTGATTTCCTTTGCCTACTGCTATTATTGAACCATCTCTCATATTTATAGGTATTAATACTTTTTCATTTTTATTTGCTCTTATAGCTCCTTTTCTTACTATATTATCTTCAAAAGAAATATAATTGTGTATAGTCTCAAAGCTATTTTGCATAATTGGTGGATACATTTCAGGTATATATGTTAATTTATAATAATTAATTATTATTTGTTTTGCTATTTGTAACCTGTTTAAGCTTGCATATTCTTGACATATTTTCATATCATGTAAATACATTTCTCTGTGTTTTCCTTCTAAATAACACAACTCTTTTGGTAAATTAGGCTTATTGTTTTTATATTCTTTTTCTAATTCTTTTAATGCTTGCTGTATTTCTGTTTTTCTTCCTTGCTCTTTATATTTTTTGATTATTTCTTCTTTCTTCTTGTACATTTCTTCTTTTCCAGAACATAGTTCAATAGCTAGATTTTGATAATAATCTGCAACTTGTTTTCCTAAATTTCTTGAACCAGTATGTATTACTAAATATTTGTTGCCTTTATTATCTGCATCTATTTCAATGAAATGATTTCCCCCTCCTAAAGTTCCTATTGCTCTATTGAATTTCTTTGTTTCTTTTAGTTCTCTTAAACAATATAATTCATTTATTTTATCAAAATTTAATAACTTTTGTTTTCTTATATTTCTTCCTGCTGGTATATATTCATTTACAACTCTATCTAGGTCTTTAAAATCTAATTCTATATTTCCTAATTCAACACATAACATACCGCATCCGATATCTACTCCTACAATGTTCGGTATTACTTTTTCTCCTAAATCTGCTGTAAATCCTATTACACAGCCTTTTCCTGCATGAACATCTGGCATTATTCTTACTTTGCAATTTTTAAAAGGTTCTTGTTTTAATAATTCATTTATTTGATTTACTGCCTCTTGTTCTATATTGGTTGTAAATATTTTTAAATCTTTCATTGTCGTTCCTCCATTTCATCAAACTTTAATAACGCTATTCCATTCATATGTTTCATATGTTCATAGCTATAATCCATTTCACTGGCTGTAGTCACTAATGTTTTACCTTGTATGTATACCTTTTCTAATATTAATTTATATGGTTGTTCTACTTTATCTAATTGCTTCAATATCAATTTTTGTTTTTCGTTTTCTTCTAAAACCCTTGCTAATAATTCTTCTATCGTATCTATTAGTTTCGCTACTTTTTCCGCCATACTGTCTTCTACCTCTTTACTACCTTTGGGCATATCTGATAAAACTGCTGTTATGTTTGTTATATTTGTTTTATATTCTTCTATGTATTCTAGTCTTCCTTCTATCCATAACTGATTATTTTTATAATCCCTTAAATCCTCTCTAGTCATTTGTACCTCCTTGTTTTCTTTTTATATCTTCTCTTATAAGTTCATCTTTAAAATTGTCTAAGATTTTATATGCTTTATTTATTTGTGCTTGACTTTCTTTTCTTTTTGATATGTCTAATAAGTTTATGTTTTCTAATTCTTTCATTGTGTCTATTACTTTGTTGTATACATGGTTTATTGTCATTTGTTTTTCCTTTCTTTCAAATATCTATATATTACTCTTTCTACATAAGCTAATGCTTCATAATTGCTTATGTATCTTCCATCATGTCTATGTCTTACACTTGATCTTATTATTTTTATTTCTTGATTGTATTGTCTTTTATACATTGTTGCTAATTGATTTTTACTTAAACCTTGTTTCCATTTTGTTATTATCTCATTTTCTTTCATACTACCACCTTATTGTAGTATGCTCTTTTATTTATTTAATAATTCTTTACACATTTCTATTCTTCCTAATCTTTTACCATACTCTAAAGTTTTTCCATTTCGTCTTCCTCTAAATGTTATATCTTCATTTGCTTTTATATCTTTTTGCATCTTTTCTTTTATTTTTTGTTTTGATATAAAATTTTCTCTTAAAAAGTTAAGTTGATAATTTTCATATGTACTATGAGGCTCAATTGTTATTCCTTCTGTTATGAATTTTTTTAGTTCTTTATTCTCTATTTGTAATTTTTTTATATTTTCTTTATACTTTTCAATTTGTTCTCGAATTATATAATATTGTTGATTTTCTACTATACTTGCAATAGCACTTATTCTTGAATTTTTACCATCTTCATATCCTTGCATATATCCTAATGCTTCATTTTGTGCTAATATCATCATTTTATGATTATTGATCTTTTCTTGTTTTAATTTCTCATTCTCTTTTTTAAGCTGTTCATTCTCTTTTAATGCTTTTTTATATTCTGATAAAATATGTTCTAACATTCTTGCTAATTCTACAATTTCTTTATTGTAATATCCGTGCCAGCCATTTTCTTCTTTATACTCTTTATCTGTTTTTATAGATTTTATAAAATGTTCTGCATTTTTTATATCTTCTTCTATACTATTTTCTTTCACTTAAAATACCTCCTGCTATCTTTTGTTTGTTATTTCTATCTATTCCTACATAACAACCTGTATTTTCTTCTTTTGTATCTTTTCCTTGATATAAAATGCACTTGTTATCTATATTGTTCATACAGTCTTTGCATTTTATTAAATCTTCAAATAATTGCATTAAATCCACTCCTCTCCACACTTTTCACACTTATATACAATGTGGTCTATTTCCATATCTAAAAATTCAGCTTTCATTCTTCCACCACATTTAGGACAATGTAAACTAAATATATCTTTAATTTTTTCTATTATTCTTTTTATTTTTTCTTTCACTTAATTACCTCCTAATAGTTATCCGATTAATTTAATGTTAAAACCAAATTCTTGTAATTTTTTAGTATAATATTCACGAGAAGACCAATAAAATGTATGTGTTGATAAATACAAATGATGTTTAAAATAATTTTTTATTGTTTCTTTTGTTTCTATTATTGGTACAACCCAGCCATTGTCCATATCATCATCTACTACTATTTTATATTTACTGTTTGGTTTAATTTTAGAAAGTTCCACCCAATTTTTTACTTTATCCATCCTAATTCCTCTACTTTCTTATTTATTGCTTGTAGTTCTTCTATTGAAAATTCGTGCCAAATACTAGACCAATAACCTTGTGCTGCACAATACTTATCCCATTTATTTTTAAATTCTTGTGTATACCAACCTTCATTATTTGCTACCCACAAACCTTCTACTGCGTGAAATGTTTTTTTAAATGGTCTTTTATCAAAAGTAAGACTTACTCTAAATGTTTCTCTTTCATATTTATAAATAATTGTTTCTTCATTATCTAAATATTTTACATATCCTATATCATTTAACATCTCATCAGCTGTTTTTTCTTTCATTATGTATTACTCCTCTCCTCAACATTAAAAGTTTTTAAATGTCCCTTATTATCAATTAAATTTTCAAATTCTTTATCTGTTAAACCAAATATTTCAATATATGAATAATCGTAACAATAATCAACTATTATGCCATCTTCATCATATACTGTTCCCATATTGTCAGCTAGCAAGTTTCTTGTGTTAAATGCCTGTTCGTTAGGATAATTTTCTTGTAAAAATTTTTTTAATTTATCTATTTTATTCATATTTTATTTACTCCTTTACTCGTACTTTTTATTTTTAAAATAAATATTCATGTCTTTTATAAAAATATCGTATAAATGTTGCTTTGTTTTATTGCTTAAATCTGTATCATCTAATTCTGCTATAAATTCAGTAAACGCATCTACAAATACATCTTTTTTATCATCTTTTATTCCTTCCTCACATAAATCATGAAACATTTTGCTATCAGCTTTTAGCATATCTATTCTCCTCCTAATAATTCTGGATTATCGTATATATTACCAATTACTTCCAAATTATCTAAATAGCCTAGTTCCCACTCATCGTTATTACTAGCAATTACTATATACGAAGCTTGACCTTTGCTATATATAACTTGTCCTTTTATTTCTGATTCTTCTTGGTCTGCAAACAATCCTTGCACTATATCTCCCCTATATATTTCTTTTCCGTTCTCATCCTTTAGTCCTGTGTATTGTCCTATTGTTTCTTTATCTACTCTATACCACATTATTGCAAACAACATTGCTTCTTCTAATCCATAACTTGAATCTTGTTCTACTTCTCTTATAATATAAGTATCTTCATTTAAATCATAAGCTACTTGTCCTTCAACCCAACCTATATCTTTATTTTTTCCTCTAAATTTTATCTCTCTATTCATCTTCTCCTCCTACTTTATAGCAATTAGCTTCTATTTGTTCTTTTAGATCAACTATTTCTATTGCTTGCTCTGTTAACTTTTTATCTTTATCTTGTAATTTCTTTGTTACTCCTGTAAATGTGAATATAAACATTACTAGAGCTGTTATTATTAATATTGTTACTGCTATTAAACACTTGTATAGTTTTTTATATTCTTCTTTCCAATTAATCAATTTAATTTTCCTCCTACTTAATTATTCTTAGTTCCAAATCTGGGTAAACTTTTTCAAATATCTTATGTTTTAATTTGAATACATCTGTCTGTATTCCTTTTACGTCTTCTACTATTTTTTTACCGTTTTCTATGTACTTAAAGTCCGCTACATATTCTATCTTTCTGTAAGTTTTACCGTTTTTCTTAAATTTATCTTGTAATAAAAATCTTGGTTGTAGTTCTAAGTTGCTTATTTCTCCTACTCTTTCTAACAGTCTTAATTCTTTATATCTATTTCCTTCTTTCTTGCTGTCAAATTCTTCTCCGTCTACTATTACTTTTTTATTTCTGTATTTGTTCACTTTTCTTTAGCTCCTTTTCTATGTAATTTTCACATCTCCTAACTCCGTTTGAAGTTTTCTAATTCAAGCCTATTACAGCCTCTACATTTTACACATTTACCGTTCTAACGGTGGATAATTATATTTCACAAGCTCTCTCCTTAATCTTTAAAGATTGTATTTTCATCTACCATACTGTTGTCTGTTATTTTTACACTCATCTTTTTATCTATTTTAAGCCTTATATCCGCCTCTTTCGCATTAAATGGCATAAATGAACCATTATAGTTAGTTGTACTTTTTAAGTATTCTCCTTCTTTAACAAACTTTGCTCCGTCTGAATAATTGCTTTTTAATTCAATACCATCTCTTAAAGAGTATATATAAGCTATTCTTCCAATAAAATTTAATTGCTTTTCTCTATATTCAGGATACTGCGTTATAAATCTGTTATAAATATCTGTAAACTCTGTTTTTAATTCATATAAGAATCTAGGCACAGTTTTTTCCTGATAGTCTTTTATAACTGCATTATCCACAAATGTTCTTGGTTTTCCATCGCAAATTAATGATATTAATTCATTTTTAAAGTCATTTTCATTTATATAAATTAATGGGTGTGAAAATATATTTGTTTCAATTTCATATCCTCCACCTTCTTTTTCATGTAAGTACCTAACATTTATTACGAATGTATCTTCTATTTTTCCAATTGTATTATTTGGTTCATCTAGCTTGTTGTAACATTCATCTTTTCTGTATTTATCTCTAAAATCGTTGTATTTTAGAGCTCTACTTGTATATCCTTTTTGTCTAACTTTTTTTCCAAATTTACAGTTCTGTTGCCACCTTCCTGCACTAAAACATTTTCCTTGTTTATAGAAACTACAATTTTTATATTTATCGCAATATGTCATTTCAGCTTCTAATGGTGTTTCTCTTCCACCAAATATACTTTTTCCTCCATATAAATTAACATTTATTTTATCCATAATTGCCTCCTAATCTATTCTTGGAATATGGCTCATATTTTCTGCTACCATATCCGATAAATAATATCTTTTAAAACTTACATCTTCTCCAAATCTATTCTTTTTTTGTACCCATTCTGTTGTAAATTCATATCCATCTTTTTTTAGTTGATCAATTCTTGCTCCTAACTGCATTACTCCTAAATCTTGATATGCTTCCCAACTTGTTATACTTCCAAACTGTCGTATATAATTTATAATTCTGTCCTTTTGAGTTATCTTCATTTGTTTATCACTCCTTACCTAAACTTCTTGTCCATATCTACACTCATTAAATCGTAAAATAAATCGTCTTGTTCTTCTTGTGTTAGTAAAGCATAATCTGAACATTCTTTACATTTTGATATGATTCTTGTTTTTTTAGTAAAATCTTTTTCGATTTGCTCTTTATATTTATTAAATAAAAATAAATATATATTATTATCATTATTGTTTGTGTCCCTTACCTGTCCTTGACCGTACCTTTTGCATGTCCGAGGACATGTCCAAAGTTTCTTTTTGAATTTGATATTTGTCGTAATTTTCAATACTTATAAGAGTTTTTTTGTTGTCCCTAACTTGTACCAACATGCCGTCCTGTTCTAATTGGTTTAAATAATCACTTACTTTATGCCTAGACCATCTCCACCTTTTAGATAATTTCTCTAATGACGTTATTCTTTGTCCTCTTTCTACTTCTATAAAACCCTTATCAAATTCCACCTTTTCTTTTTGGTGATTCACCATTAATAATAAATCTATCCATGCACTTCTTTTGTCGAAAGGCTCTTTGCTTTTCCAGAGCCAATGCTCTTGTAATTGTCTATGTAAACTTATCCAGCCTTCCATATTTTTTCATTCCTTTCGTATAATAAAGGGATAAAACTTATGTCTTATCCCTTAGTTGTTTGCTTTTCCATATTCTTTAATAAATTCTTCTTTTGTTTTGTTGTAATATTTGCACCAAGCTTTTTGTGCTATTCTTTTTAATTGCCTGTTTAATTTGTCTCCGTTTTTGCCGTGTACTCCATTCGTTCCACGATGGTCTTTTCTCATCAAAAATACTATCAAGCCATCATTTATACTCTTTTGTCTGTAAGCCTTTGAAAAATAAACCTCGTGTCTTTCACAATATATTTCTGTTCTTACCGTGCTATATAATTTGCTTTTTGGCATGATGCAAAATTCCTCTTCGTTTTTATTTTTATCTTTCTTCTGACTTTTCTCTGTGATTTTTGGGCAAGGATTAAAACTATTACTTAAATCTGTTACTATCATTTCTTGTCCCACTCTTTTAACAAACTTTCTATCTCTTTGTCACTTTTGGTTTCTATATTCAAACTTTTTGCTAATTCAACTAATAAATTTATTAATAAACTCATTTCTTTGCTATTGTAAGTTGAACTTCCATAGTAGCAATGTACTTTGACACATCTATCTTTTCTGCTTACTTCTTGTACTAAAAATCCTAGTCCTTGCTTTTGCCATATTCTTTTGAAATTTTCAAATGCTTTTTCTTCGATTATCATTGGCTCAAATGAACCAATTTGTAATATTGCATCTTGATATATCTTTTCTTTTGTTATAATTGTTCCATCTTTGCTTAATTCTTTTGCTATCTTGTCACATAGTACCCAACAATAGGCGTTACTGTCTAAACTTCTTTTTTGTCTATATTCTTTTATTTCAAACTGTTTATCTTTTGCTTGTTCTAGTAAATAAGTTATTATTTTATTACTTGTTCCTACCATAATTACCTCTCTACATGTTGATGCATTAAAACATACTCTGAATTTTCTCCCATATTATTCAATAAAAATTCACTTGCTTGTTGTTTACTTAAATGGCTGTCTTTTGCTCTAAATTCATATACATATTTACATTCTTGTTGTTTTTCTTTTATTCTTTCTTCTATTTCATCTTCGTCGTAATTGCCTTCAACAAGATATAAATCATAATTTTTAGCACTTATTCCTTCAACTGTTTTTGTGTCTGTCATATAGATTGCTTTATAATCGTCAAATAGTACTCTATAACCACATTGTGATACATCATGATATAATTTGATTGGTACAATTTTAAATAGCTTATAATTGTATTTCGTACCAATTTGAAGTACATCTATATTTTTTCTTTCAACTCCACATTCTAAAAGTGGATTTAATAACCATTCACAACAAGCAAATCTTAATGTTGGTCTTTCTTGTGCTAATTTCTTAATTGTTTCTTTTTTAAAGTGATCTGAATGTATATGTGTGAGAAGTACTATTTTGAACTGTTTATAATACTTCTCTAATTTCTTAAAAGTAACTCCACAATCAATTAAAATTATGTCTTTTATTATTGTTGCATTTCCTGTACTACAACTTGATATAATTTTATAGTTCATTCATTGATACCTCTTTTGTGTTTTCTGTTTGTTCTTCTATTTCTGCTTGTACTTCAATAGGTTCTTGTTGCGGAATCTCTTGTTGCATTTCTTCTGCTTCATACATTCCTGCTAAATCTTCGACAAATGTTTCTCTTAATGCTCTTACTTTTGCAACTTTTTCAACCATTGTTGCACCTTTATTATTCCAATTTGAATTTAATTGTCCTTGTCCAGTTTTTTGTGCTACTTCATTAAAACTTACACTTGAATATGTAGGGTGTGACCAGTCTTTTCTAAATACTCTAGCCCAACCACCTACAAGTTGTTCAGTTCCTAATCTAAATGTTCCTTGTCTTTCTTCTACTGTTCCATCTTCTTTTTGAACTATAATTCCACTTTCGATTCCATCGTAGTTGGGATTTAAAACTGCTCTTTTTAATATTGCATCTTTTCCTACGACTAATTGTGCTGGAGTACCTGCTTTATATTTAATTAAATATGCTTCCCTTAAAAATGGATTTAATTTTCTAACTTTACAAAGTTCTGTAAATAATTTAAATTCTTGATTTGTTATTTTTGCATCTGTTCCTACTATATACTCTTGCACTATACTTGGTGTTAATTTTATTTCATTTCCGTCAATATCAAATTTGACCATTAATTCATTATTTTTTTGTACTTCATTACTCATAATCGTAACCTCCACTTTCTAAAAATTGTTTTAATTCTCTTAATTTTGTTCTTGTTCCCCTTACTGTAAATTTTAAAGTTAAAATTCCTTCTATTTTTTCTTCTACGGATGGTGAATTTAATATTATTTGTTCACTATACTTGTCTGACTCTTTTGCAGTATCCACAACAAATTTTTGAAGTTCTTTTTCTTGTTCTATTTTTTTCTTTTCTTCTTCAATAGCCTTAAATCTATTTGTCACACTTGTTATTGCTTGTGATACATTTAATGTTTGTTTATATTCAACTAATATTTCTGTTTTATGCTCTTGTGTTTCAATTAATTTTAAATCATCCACTATTTTGTCAATAAATTGTTTTGCTTGTTCTTTTAAACTTTTCATACTTGCTGATAATGTTACATTTATTCTTGCTTGTCCATATGTAATAAAACCAATATTGTTTGCTGTTTTATATTCTTCAAAGTAATCTCTAATTTCTTGTTCTTTGTGTTCTTTTAATTCTTTTTCTACTAAATTAATTTTTTGTTTTAAGTCATTATCAGCACTTCTGTATTTATCAGATATATATTGTTTATATACTTCTTCAAATTGCATATATGGTGCTAACACTTGTTCTTTTACTGTTTTTCTTTGCTTTTCTACTTCCTTAAACTCTTTATTTAAATCTGCTCTAACTTCTTTAATTGTTTTTACATTTTCCTCTGTGCATATTAAAGATTTAGCATTTTCCACTTTTTGTTCAACTTCTATTGATAATTCTTTTAAATGTTCCTCTATTTGAGGTAATTGTTTTATAATTATTAAATCTTGCATTATTCTTCCTCCCTTAAATCATCGTAATAGCATTCTTCTGCTATTAATTCGAATATATTTCCTTCTTCATCGTTTTCTATGTAATCTTCCATAATTCTCCTTTGACATATTTACTTTTTCGTGCTAAAATATAAGTAAATATGAATTTATTTATGTATTTATATTTGAACTAGTTTATTGATTGGTAGTCGCTAACTAGTTCTTTTATTTTGCTTAAAACTGCTTTTTCATTGTTGTATTTATTTGAATTTACTAGTCTTTCAATTCTGCTTATCAAGTCCCTTTGCTCTTCATTTTCGAATCTTAAATCTTTATTTTCTTCATGTAATACCTTTGCTTGTCCTTCCATATCTTTTATTAAGATATCTCTGTTATGTATCATTGATTTTTGATTTAATATCTTTCTATCTTTTTTAGTTAACATCTCTCTTTCCTCCTTTCTAATAAATACTGTTTTGGCAAAATGCCCATACTGAAAACGCTACTGTTGCTATGTATAAACTGCTATATACTACTGCTTGTCCTATAAGTTGATATAGTTTGTTTTTGTTTAGTTTTCTTTTCATTTGTTTTCCTCCTTTTCTTCAAATTCTATTATTCTTGCTAATGTGTAACAAAAATCATTTATAAATTCTTGCATTATTAAGCCTCCTTCCTTTGTGTCGTACTTATTGTTCGTTGTGTTGCTAAAAAAATTTGTACAATAGGTACGTTAAATATTTCTGCAAATATAGCTTTAGCTTTGTCGCTTGGATTTCTTTCTCCTCTTTCTATCATAGAAATGTAATCCTTAGAAAATCCAGATTTTTCAGCAACTTGTTCTTGTGTTAATTTATTTTTCAGTCTCAATTCTTTAAAAGTCATCTCCTTCATAAACTCATCTCCTTTCGTACTTATTGTTCGTTCGTTATTGGCATTATATAGTACAATATGTTCTTTGTCAATACTTTTTTTAATATTTTTTTCATAATTTCCCCAACCTCTTGAGCCTCTAGCAAAGAAATTTGTACAAAATGTTCTTTTAATGTTTACATATCGTACAATTTGTTATATAATATTTATATCTAATGTGAAAGGATGATTATTGTGAACAGATTAAAAGAATTAAGATTAGAAAGAGGACTTCTTCAATCAGATATAGCAAAAATTATAAATAAAAGTGAAAGAACCGTTGGATTTTATGAAACTGGAGAAAGAGACATGGGAACAGAGACATTAGCAATACTTTCTGATTTTTTAAATGTTTCTATAGATTATCTCCTTGGTAAGTCTAATATACGAAATCCAGAAAAGTTAGACAAAGAATTGTTAGATATAGGATTAAGTAAAAAAGACTATAATCCGCCTACTAAGGAACAGCAAGAGAAAATTGAAGAATTTGCTAGGTTTGTATTAAAAGACAATTTAAAAAAGAAGGAAGATAAATAAATGAATTTAGAAAAATTATATGATTTAGCTGAAAAAGAGGATGTTAAAATATATGATTTTTATTTTGATAAGGATATAAATGGAATGTATCTTAATTATGATAAATTAAATGCTATTGCTTTAAACTATAAAAACTTTAACAATGCTACGGAAGAAAAATGCGTTTTATCAGAAGAATTAGGACATTATTATATGGATGCAACTTATAATTATGCTAATGTTGATAAATTTACTTACGACAAACAAGAATATCGTGCTAAGAAATGGAGTTATTATGTGCTTATTCCTTTTGAGAATCTTTGTAGAGCGATTTTAAATCGGAATTAATACTCTTTATGGTTTGGCAGAATATTTTGAAGTTACAGAAGAATATATGAGTAATGCAATAAAATTTTATGAAGGAAAGTATGGTGTTATATGTTAGCTTATGGATATTGTAGATATTCTTCAGATTTACAAACTGAGGCTTCTATTGAACAACAAAAATCAGAAATTGAAGAATATGCTAATAGAAACGGTATAACTATTATAGATTATTATGTAGATGAAGCTAAAAGTGGTAAAAAATCTACAAGAGAAAACTTTCAAAACATGATTACTGATGCTTGTAAAAAGAAAAAGGTACAAGCTGTTTTAGTATGGAAAACAGACAGGTTTGCTCGTAATACTATGGACAACCTTATATATCGTAGTAAATTATACAACTGTGGTGTGAAATTAATATCAATAACACAACCGATTTCTGATGATACTCCAGAAGGCAAATTAATGAATACATTACTTGCTGGTATGGATGAATATTATATTGAAAATTTAGCATCTAATGTCCAAAGAGCTTTAAAAAGTAACGCAAAAGACAGTAAATTTAATGGCGGTATCCCTCCGCTTCGGATATGATATTGTAAATAAGGAATATGTAATTAATGAAAAAGAAGCTAAAGTTGTAAGAAAAATATTCGATATGAGGCAAAAAGGTTATTCGCTAATTGATATTTCTGTTGAATTGAATAAATTAGGATACAAAACTAAAAGAGGAACAGAATTTAAAAAGAACTCACTTTACGATTTATTAAAAAATGAAAAATACATTGGGAATTATATATACGGCAAAGGCACAAAAGATGACCATAGAAACTTAAACGAAAATATGATAAGGCACGAAGGAACTATACCAGCTATAATAAGTAAGGAGATTTTTGAAGCTGTGAATAAGAAAAAAGAGGATAAAAAGGAAAGTACAGCAAGTAAAAACTTTTATTTATTAACAGGATTGATAAAATGTGGAGAATGTGGTTCTACTTATACTGGAACAACACAAACAACTAAAAAGAAAAATGGAAAAGTATATAAAAATCAATACTATAGGTGCGTTTCCAACACAAAAATAGGAAAATGTAATTCTAGAATGATAAAAAAAGAACTTATTGAGGAAAAAGTTGTTTCTCTATTAACAAAACAATTACTTAACAATGAAACTATAGACACCATAGTAAATAATGTAAACAATGAATACAAAAAAGGACAAAAAGATTTTGCTGAAGACATTGAATTGATGCAAAAAAATATAGATAAATTAGAGAAAGAGGCTAATAAATTAGTAGACTTATGTTGTCAAGGTTTTGGAACTAAAAAAATCTCTGATAGATTAAAAGAAATTGAAGAAAAAGTAAATCAAATTGTTTTTGAAGGATGCCCTGTTGTCATTAAAAATATGTCAAAAGAAGAAGCTTTAGCTTCAGGAGCAATGGCTTTATTTGATGAAAAATACGGAGATGTTGTTCGTGTTGTCAACATTGGAGATTACTCTATTGAATTATGTGGTGGTTGTCATGTTTCAAACAGTTCTGAAATTGGTTTATTTAAAATCGTTAGTGAAGAATCTATAGGTAGTGGAATTAGACGTATTGTGGCACAAAGCGGTTTAGCTGCTTATAATGCAATGGTTCATGAAAAAGAAACAGTAGATACAATTGCATCTACATTAAATCTTAAAAATAGAAAAGATGTTGTAAACAAAGTAGAAGCATTAAAAGAGGAATTAAAAGAAGAAATAAAAGAGCTTACTGAAA
>ENA-OPWR01000266-OPWR01000266.1-human-gut-metagenome-genome-assembly--contig:-NODE-266-length-52444-cov-3.531638_pt1 | contig 52444 bp, 43 predicted proteins | sample MGYA00241507_ERZ502006 | MGnify/ENA primary metagenome ERZ502006 (study PRJEB25962, sample SAMEA2043041) | human gut metagenome | biome: human gut; feature: human-associated habitat; material: faeces...
GTATAAATTGAATTATAAAAATATTGAAAGATTAATTTTTGATGTAATACCTAGTGTATCATAAAATCAATGATTATTTTTAAGCGATTGCCATACAATAAAATTTGTTGAATAAAATTAACATAAAGAAAAAAGACTACTAAATAGTCATTAATTCTTGTTCTTTTATCTTTAATGCATCATCTACTTTTTTATTATATTTATTAATCAATTCCTGAACTTCTTCATTACCTTGCTTTTCAACATCCTCAGGTAACTTTTCTTTCTTAATATCATTATTTATATCTTGTCTAATATTTCTAAGAGCAATCTTAGCTTCTTCTGCAATTTGTTTTACTTGCTTTACCAATTCTTTTCTTCTATCTTCCGTTAATGCTGGAATAACTAAGAAAATAATCTCACCATTATTATTTGGTGTAAGACCAATATTTGCCTCAAAAATAGCCTTCTCAATATCTCCTAAAATTCCCTTATCAAATGGCTTTATCGAAAGCTGTCTTGCCTCAGGAATAGAAATATTAGCAAGTTGTTTCAAAGGAGTAGGCACTCCATAATACTCAACCATAATTCCATCTAACATACTAGGATTAGCTCTACCTGCTCTAACTTTAATAAATCTCTTCTCCATAGAAGCAATAGATTCCTCCATCCTCGTTTCACACATCATTAATAATTCATCTAATTCCATATCATTTTCACCTTTCTTAACTTTCTAATTATATTCTAACATAAAATAATAGAAATAGAAAGTACTTCATATACTTAAATATGAATAATAATAAAGAAAAAGAACTAACAATAGATGAATGGATTTGGGTAATATTTATCATCTTAAGTATAATGAACATCCTAGGCGATGAACTAGAAAAAAAATTCTACAAAGAAAAAGACATATCCTCCAAAAATCTATCCAAAAGTATCTTTACCCTAACAGTCCTAACATCTTTCTTTATTTATATTTACTTATCATATCGACAATATCAAGAACTAAACAAAAATATAAATAAAAACATTAATATCTATAAATTAAGATATTTTGCCAGCATCTTAGTAGTAATTGCTTCTTTTCTATATTTATATTGCCAACTTACCAATAAAGAAGACGAAAACCCTTCTCTAGTATAATCTCTATCAAAAAAAAAAGAAAATAGAAGTATTTTACTCCCATTTTACTTTGCTTCTTCACTCGCTCTTGTCTCACGAATAACAGTAACTTTAATCGTACCAGGATATTGCATCTCAGCCTCAATCCTTGTCTTAATTTCTCTAGCAATTTGAAAACTAGTCAAATCATCAACTTCACTCGGATTAACCATAACCCGAATCTCTCTTCCAGCCTGAACAGCATAAGCTTTTTCAACACCAGGAACAGACTTACCAATAGTCTCTAACTGTTCCAATCTTTGGAAATAATTCTCAGAAGTATCATTTCTAGCTCCAGGACGAGAAGCCGAAATCGTATCAGCAATCGCTACAATAGAAGCAATAATACTAGTTGGTTCTGTATCCCCATGATGAGATAAAATTGTATTCACAATCACTTCATCTTCCCCATATTTTCTAGCAATCTCAGCCCCAATTTGAACATGAGAACCTTCCATCTCATAATCAATAGCCTTACCAATATCATGAAGCAATCCAGCCCTCTTAGCAAGATTAACATTCTCTCCTAACTCACTAGCAAGAAGTCCAGAAATATTAGCAACTTCCAAAGAATGTTGAAGTGCATTCTGACTATAACTCGTACGAAAATGCAACTTACCAACAATTTCAATCAACTCAGCATCCATCTTACTAATCCCAAGAGAATAAATTGCATCTCTACCATACTCACGAATAGCCGCTTTAACATCATTACAAGTCTTATCATAAACCTCTTCAATCCTACCAGGATGAATTCTACCATCACTAATTAAAGACTCTAACGTTAATCTAGCAATCTCCCTTCTCAAAGGATCAAAAGAAGAAATCACAATCGCCTCAGGAGTATCATCAATAATCAAATCAACTCCAGTCACTGCCTCAATAGTACGAACATTCCTTCCCTCACGACCAATAATTCTTCCCTTCATTTCATCATTAGGTAAAGAAATAACACACACAGTCTTTGTATTGGTAACATCAGCAGCATATCTCTGCATACTACTAACAATCATTTCCTTAGCAATATTATCAGATTCAATCTTAGCAACCGACTCTTTTTCTTTAATATAAGCTGCTACTTCCTTAGAAATATCACTCTCTACCTTCTTCATGATCATATCCTTAGCATCGCCTCTAGTAAGCCCTGCAATATTTTCTAACTTTTCTAACTCACTCCGTTTTAATTCTTCCATTTCTTCCATTTTTTCTTGAATTTCTTTTTGTCTTTCTTGAAGAGAATTTTCCTTTTCATTCATCACATCTTCCCTATTCTGTAAGGCCAAATCCCTTCGATCAATATTTGCTTCCCTTTTTAAAAGTCTATCTTCAGAGTCTTTAACTTCTTGTTTCTTTTCTTTGATTTCTTTTTCAGATTCTAATTTTAGTTTATGAATTTCTTCTTTTGTCTCCAAAATAGATTCTCTTTTATTTTTTTCTGCTTCTTTCTTCGCTTCTTCTAAAATACTTAAAGCAGTACTTTTACCATGTTTTATCTTTAAGGAATTTAAGGCTACCATCCCTACTACTCCTAAAAAAGTTCCAAGAAAAAATACTAAAATGGAGATCAATACTGTATTCATAATTCACCTCCATTCTTCTATCTTGAAATTAAAATTAAACATATATTAATTCCACTATACATATTCATTGTATCTAGTATTTTATTACTTGTCAAGTGTGAAAATAATTTAATATAAAACTAAAAAAATAGCCCAATAATTAGACTATTTAATAAGAATCAACATCAATTTTAACTTTTTTAGAAACATTCAAATTAGAACTTGCTTGCACAATATTACGAATAGAACGAATTGTCTTACCATTTTTTCCAATTATTCTACCCAAATCACTCTTAGATACTAATACCTCAATATGAACAAAATCTTCATCAATTGTTTCATATTCGTTTACAGAAATAGCATCTTTATCATCACAAAGAAGTTCTACAATTGTTTTAGTTAATAATACCAAATCCATAACTATTTTCCTTGCTTTTGATGATGAAATTTTTCCATAATACCAGCTTTACTTAAAATATTTCTTACTGTATCAGTAGGTTGTGCTCCAGTTGCTAATCTCTTTAAAGTTGCTTCTTCATCAACTTTAATTTCAGCAGGATTCTTTAAAGGATTATAAGTTCCTAATTGCTCAATAACCTTACCATCTCTTGGACTTCTAGAATCAGCAACAACGATTCTATAAAAAGGTGCTTTCTTAGCTCCCATTCTCTTTAATCTAATTTTAACAGCCATATTTCTCTCCTCCTTCTTTTGCATTAATACTATATCAAAAAACAAAAGCACTGTCAACCTTTTTTTGGTACACAAATAAAATTATTTTCTCTGAATAACCGCTTTATAACCACCAAGTTCCTTAGAAGTATTTTTATCATCATAAACAAATACAGTCAAAGTAATTGGCGAACTAACCTTATCAATATTAGTACTAGCAGTTAATTTAATAGAAGTAAACACCGTATCTTTATCGTAATCATCATTCGTAACATGACTATAAACCTTCTTATCTTGATGAATATCATCATATAAATAAATCTGAATATCATTAAAAATAGCTTCTGTATCATGAGGAGAAAGAATAACCTGCCTAACCTCTCTATCATCAATTTTATATTCAATAATATAACCTATTTTGTATAAACCAGCTTTCTTTCCATCACAATATTGGTTCCATAAATTAACTTGTTCACCTTCTAAAGAAGGATTATTTGTATAAAATACTTCTAAAGAAACAATATCTTTATATAAAGTAAGAGGACTAGTATAATTAGAAACCAAAGTTTTAGTTTTTAAATTAGAAAGATATAGACCAACAGGAATCTTCTCTTCTACCTTAGGCTCTATTATCTTTTTTAAAGAGTGACTACCTACCTCTTTAACCTTAAACCGATTTTCTTGACAACCAGATAAAAAACCAATAATTAAAATACTACATAAAAATTTATGCCACCTCATCACTAGACTCCCCTATAATGTATATAGGACGCCTCTTTGTTTCAAGATAAGTCTTAGATAAGTATTGTCCAATAATTCCCATACCAAAAAGTTGTACTCCACTACATAAAAAGATAATACAAACTAAACTTGGCCAACCACTAACAGGATCCCCATAAACCAAAGTCTTAACAATAATAGCAATAATCATAATAAAAGAAATCAAACAAAAAACTAATCCTAATACAGCAGACAAAACAAGAGGAACCGTAGAAAACGCTGTAATTCCATCAAGTGCATAAATAAATAACTTCCAAAAACTCCATTTAGTTTCCCCTGCTACACGATTAATATTCTCATATTCTAACCACTTCGTTTTAAAACCAACAAAACTAAAAAGGCCTTTAGAATAACGATTATATTCCTTTAATTCTAAAATAGCATTTACCATCTTACGACTCATAAAGCGATAATCTCTAGCCCCATCAACCATTTCTACCTTACTCAAACGATTAATCAGTTTATAAAACAACCTTGCACAAAAACTTCTAATAGGTGGCTCCCCTTTTCTAGTTACCCTTCTTGTACCAACACAATCATATCCTTCTTCAGAAACTAAACGATACATTTCTTTTAATAAGGAAGGAGGATCTTGCAAATCAGCATCCATAATTGTTACATAATCTCCCTTAGAATGCTCTAAGCCAGCATACATAGCAGCCTCTTTTCCAAAATTTCTAGAAAAAGAAATGTATCTTACTCTCTTATCCTTTTTATGATATTCTTTTAATACTTCTAAAGTCTTATCCTTCGAACCATCATTTATAAAAATAAGTTCAAAATTCAACTCTTTTAATTCTTTACTTACTTTATCAATTTCTTGATAAAAAAAAGGTAATGCTTGTTCCTCATTATAACAAGGAACAATAATTGATAATATTTTCTTCATCTTTACCACTCCTCTACTGCCTATATTGTAGCATAGTTTTAATCTAAGAGCAATTTATATTTTTCAAATTAACTTTGTCTAATCTTGTCAAAAAAATATATCAATGTTATAATCTATTTATATAAAAAATAGAAAGTGGTATTTAAATGAAAAAGAAAAAAAGAAAAATCAATAAACAAAAAGTATTTAGCTTTATCAGCTTAATATTTATTATAATCTGCGTATTATGGTATGGAGGAAGACTAATCTATTTCTATCTAGATAGCAAAAAAACAAATGAAAAAGAAGCAAATATCTTTGCTAAAATCTTACTTAAACAAAATAACGAAGAATTAAAACAAGTCAAAGAAGACTATTACTTCAACGGAAAAGTAAAAGATAACTATGTAATGTATTCTAACATTCTATGGAGAATCATTAAAATTAATAAAGATAATACTATCACTCTAATTAGTGAGAATGTAATGGGTACATTAAACAATGGAACAGATGAATATCAAAAATCAAATGTAATTACTTGGTTAAATAAAGAAAAAGATAAAGACTATAGTGGCGTAATGGAAAAAGTTCTTAGTAATAAAGATAGTTTCTTAGTAAAGTCTAATATCTGTACAGATACAATTAATAATATAAATAAAATTACTTGCAATAAAACAAATAATACTTATGATATTGGACTTTTATCTATAGAAGATTATCTTTATACTGGAGGAAATAAAGGCTTCATCAATAATGAAAAAAATACTTACCTAGCCAACCAAAATAAAAATAAAAACTATTGGTATATTACTAGTGAAGGAAAATTAGATAGCGATACTGAAAACGAAATCATAGGAATTAAGCCAGTAATTACCTTAGCTTCTACAGTAGAAAAAAAAGAAGGAAACGGTAGTAAAACAAATCCTTATACTTTTACAGAAGAAAAAAATTACTTTGCTTCTTATGTAAAGTTAGGAAATGATATTTGGAGAGTATATGAAAGTGATGAAGAAAAATTAAAATTAATATTAGATAAAACATTAGAAAACAAAGATAACACAGCATTTAAATATATTTATTCAAAGAAAAATTATCAATATAATGACACTATTTATGGAACACTTGCTTATTACCTCAATAAAACTTATTATAAAAGCCTAGACTATGGAAGTATTATTGTAGAAAACAACTATATGAACAGTACTTATGGAGAAGATAATAACTATTCATTAGAAGAACTAAATAAAAATACCATCTCCACTAAAATAGCACTTCCTAGTATCAACGATATCATCGTAAACGATGAAATAGAAGGCTATATAACAACAACAGGTGTATCAGAAAACGATACCTATATTTACATTAGAAACGCTAATGGAACAATCAGTCAAAAAAATATCAATTATGAAAATAAAGTACGCCCTTGTATTAGTATTATGAAAAGTAGTATAAAAGAAGGAAATGGAACCGAAAAAGATCCATATAGATTAGGAGAATAAAATGCAAAAAAAGAAAAAGAAAGTTTTAAAAAGAACAATCTTCTTTGGATTAATAGATATCATCGCTATCATTTGTTTCTTCATCATGTATGGACCTTGGAATTATGTCAGAAATCTATATGTCACAACAGCAATGCAAACCATGACACATAAATACTTAGCTAGAGTATTTTATAGTGAGAAAAAAATCGCCGAAATTCAAAGTAATAATTACTTAGTCGGCGTAAACGAAGATGCAGACACCTCTTCTATTGTGATTGATACCAAAGAGAAAAAAAATTATTTAAATGAATATGAAAAAGAATTATTAGAAAGAGAAAACAAAGATGATTTATATAAAGTTCTAAACGTTAAAGTAGGAAATGCTAACGGATACTTAATTGCCATATATGATCCAACCAAAATAAGTCTTCTACGCTCAAAAAAATTCAATGCAAATACTTATGGAGAAAGAGTTATTGACATGTGTAAAAGATACGGTGGAATTGTTTGTATCAACGGTGGAGGATTCTCTAACGGACTAGATAAAGGATCAGACATTCCTCAAGGATACGTTATTGATGAAGGAAAAGTCGCTTGGCCTATCCAAAGTGATTATAGCAACACTAGAGGAAATATCATTGGTATGACGAAAGATGGCAAATTAAAATTAATGAACAATGCAACAGGTACTGAAGCAATTAATTCTGGAATTTGGTATGGCGTTGAATTCGGACCATTCCTAATTGTCAACGGAAAATCTGTTAAAATTGAAGGAACCCCATTTGGTGTTGCCAATAAATGTGTAATTGCTCAAAGAAAAGATGGTGTTATAATGTTTCTAGTAACAGAAGGAGAAAGTTACATCGATGGTGCTAGTATGAAAGATGTATTAAAAGTACTAGAAAGATATGGAGCTTACAACGCAGCCAACTTAGATGGTGGACAATCTACCTCCTTAGTTATCAATAATAGTTTAGTCAACACACCAAACTATGCCGCAAAAAAACAAGGAGGAAGATACGTTGTTACAGGTTGGGGATTAATTCCTTAATCTAAAGGAGGTAGTGTTATCCATGAAAAAGAAAACTTATAAGAAAAATCAAAGTAAAACAAAAAAGAAAGAAAAACTTTTAAAAAGAACCATAGTTTTTATTGTTCTAGATATTATTACAATCATCTGTTTCTTTATCATGTACGGCCCATGGAATTACATAAGAAACCTATATGTTACAACAGCTATGAATACCATGGAACACAGATGGATGGCTAGAATATTTTATAGCGAGAAAAAAATAGAAAAGATTATGAACGGAAACTATTTTGTAACCATCAATGAAGATGCCAATCTAGATGATATCGTTATCAACACCAAAGAAAAGAAAAAGTACAAAAATGAATACGAAAAAGAACTTTTAACTAGAGATGAAGGAAATGATTTATATAAAGTTATTCACTTAAAAGTTGGTAGTGCTGATGCCCATTTAGTAGCCATCTATAATCCAAAAAAAGTAGAATTAATTCATACTAAAAAATTTAATGTCGGTGGCTATGGAGAGAGAGTAATGACCATGTGTGAAAGATATAATGGTGTCGTCTGTATCAACGGTGGTGGATTCGTTGACAATGGCATGGGATCAGATATTCCAGTTGGCTATGTGATAAAAGATCATGAAATTATTTGGACACCAAAAGGAGAAAATGAAAATACTTATCGAGATAACATTATTGGTATTACAGATGAAGGAAAATTAAAGTTAATGGCAAATGCTACAGGAGAAGAAGCAATTAATGCTAAAATAAAAGACGGAATGGTCTTTGGCCCATTCTTAATTGTCAACGGAAAATCTTTAGAAATTGTCGGAGATCCTTGGGGCAAATCACCTAGAATGGCAATAGCCCAACGAAAAGATGGCGTCATGATGTTCCTATCCATCGATGGTAGAAATTATATCGATGGAGCAAGCCTTCAAGATGTAGTCAAAACCCTAAAACTATATGGAGCTTACAACGCTGCCAACCTAGACGGTGGACAATCCTCAACTATGGTAGTAAACGGAGAATTAGAAAACAATCCTCCAGCAGAAGCAAAACGTACTAAAGGAAGATATGTAGTAACAGGATGGGGATTAATTCCATAAAAAAAGCGACTATCCAAAGTCGTTTTTTTCTTCTATTCATCTTCTTTTTTATACAAAATTAAAGTTGGTAAAATCCTTACTCCCTCTTCACCTACTCCAGTTTTAGGAGGAATTACCTCAACATTACCATCCACTACTTTATAGTTTGTAATAGTAATATTTAATGGTGTAGATGCATTTATTTGACCAATATATATAGCTTTCTTTGATAAACCTGTTACTAAATTCATAATAACTTCATCATCTTGAGTTTGATTAGAACTTATCTTATAAATATTATCATTTAATACATATCCATTAGGTGCTATTGCCTCTGTTATATAATAAGTATTAGTCTCCAATAAAATATTTTTAATATCTAATACTCCATTAATTGTAGTTACATAATAATCTTGATTTTGACTTTGATCATATTTTATAAATTTATAAACACCATTTTCTTTTACTAAATAGAAAGTTCCCTCATTACTTTGATACCAAATATAAAATGATGTTTCACTAGAAGTAATAGTATTACCAAATTCATCAATTTTTCTTAAATATAAATCTCCATCAATTTGTTTTAAAGTTAAAGAACCAAACCATCCCCATTTAGATAATTGATAATCATTACCAGTCAATCTTCCATCTAAATTAAAAGATAGTCCAAAATTAACAAGAGAATTATTAGTTAAATTACCTATAGTAGACTCTAAATAATCATTAGTATCTTTCCATACCCCAGTATTATTAATCTTATCAATCATATAATCTCCAACAGTATGTGTACCATCATTACTAGACCACGAACCAAGTCTTTTATCCATAAGTTAATTTTTCTATCTTTGAAAGAATCCCTTATATAAATCAGGATATTGATTAAATAATCTAGGATCTTTTGTATAAACGGAAAAATCATAAGTATGATAATCATTAGAAATCGTATAATGAAGATGTGCCCCATTAGTACATTTATCATAACCACCATTAATAAAAGCAGTAGATTCCCCTCCTAAAAGACCAATAACAGTATTAGCATCAACTACTTGTCCAAGAGACACTTTTATATCTAATAAATGACCATAAATAGTAGTATACCTATTACCATTCACATTATGATAAATAAAAACAATATTTCCACCACAAGAAGATTTCTCTATAATCTCACTTACTATTCCATCACCACTAGCATAAACATTCTCTCCCTCTTTATTACAACCTAAATCAATTCCCCTATGACTAGTAATATCATATTCTTTAGTTACACACCCCTTCTTTAAAGGATATTTAAAAGAAGATATTCTCTTGATATTAAAACACAACGATAAATCCATATCATTTAAACAACCTAATGATTGATAAGTATTAATTTCTTTTTCTAAATTATAAATATCTCCATCTAAATTAGTTTCAATACTATCGATATTATTGATATTATTATTTTTTAAAATAAGTAATAATTGCAAATATTTTTGCTGCAATTGCTCTAAATTCTTTAGCTCTCTATTTATTTTCTCTTTACTCTCTTCTAATTCTTCTAACTTACTTTGATAAGAAAGTATTATATTATAATTATATTCAATAATTCTTTTAGAAGAAGTATTACGATAAATCAACTCTTTATAATTATTAGCATCTAGAATATATTCTAAATAAATATTCTTCTTATTAGTAATTTGATAAAAAAGTAATATTTTATTTATTTTTTCTTTTAAAATACTTATTTCATTCTCATACTTGTTTATTTTTGTTTTAAGATTAGTTAAAGATGCTTCTTTTATAGATATCTGACTTAATATTTCTTCTTCTTTCATCTTTAAAGACTGTTTATCATCTATTGATAAACTATGATAATTATCTCTTATTTCTTTCAAATAATATAATTCTTGATAAAGATCACCGATTGTCTTAGCAAAAATATTTGCTGGTAATATAAAAAAAAGGAGGAAAAAGAGAAAAAAATAATTTTTTTTCATACTTTATATACCTCCTTTATTCATAATAAAAACTAATCTTTTTAAGAATAAAACTTTCTTATAATAACTATTGGCAAAGAAGCAATTAAAACAAATATATCTAAAATAGAATTCTTATTCTCTACCCCAGTTTTTGGAGGAATTACTTCAACATTACCTGTTGATACTTTTGTATAAATATAAGTTACAAAACTATCTTCTTCTTTATATTTACCACTAATATCCCCATCTACTTTTACTAATATATATCCATCAATTGTCTCTTCTTTTGTTTCATAAGATTTTCCAATTTTTCCAGTTAAAGTTTTATCATCTAATAATTGTTTCCCATCTAAATCAATATATCTAACAATTACTTTTCCTTTAACATCAACCTCTGAAGTATATTCATCATCTTTTTCATCAGTACTGTTTTCTGTTTTTAATGTTGATTTTACTTTGTTGGTTAATTCGCTTGCTGTTGGATCTAAATCTTTAAATTTTAAGGTAATTTCTTTAGTAAAGTTTATGATACCACTATTTAAATCATTATAAGTATTTACTTCCTGTGAAATTATCCAAGTAATTGTTTTGTCTTCTTCGTTGTAGATTCCTCCTTGTAAATTGGATTCTGTTATGTCAATTTCAGCTGGTAAGATGTCTATAATGGTAACGGTTGCTGTACCAATATAGTTTTCAATTTTAATGTCTTGACTAATTTTGTATGGAACAAATTGATTTGCAGAAGTAATTTTTATTATACCATCTTTCTTTAGGGTATTTTCTGTAATTTCACCTGTTGATTTGTAATAAATGTAAGTTACTTCTTGTTGTGTTTCATCATATTTACCAGTTTCATTCCCTTTTATTTCTACTAATTTATACCCTGAAATAGTTTTTGCTTTTGTTTGATAAGAATTTCCTACTAAATCCGTATATGTCTCATCTTTTTCTAGTGTTTTTCCTTCTGTATCTTGATAGTAAGCAATAACGGTTCCTTTTACAGAAACGGTAGTTTTACTTGTATCTTCTACAGAATCTGTTTCTGATGTTGTTTTGATGGTTGCTGATACTTTATTTTCAATTTCTCTTGTTGTTGAAGAAATTCCTTGATAAACAACTTTAATGTTTTTCGTAATATTGATATTTCCTGATTCAGGATTTTTATTTGTATCAATTGCTATTTTTTCTACCCAAGTAATTGTTTTCGCTGTTGCATTATAAACACCACCATCTAAGTTAGATTTAGATTCATCAATTTCATATGGTAAAGTATCGACAATAGTAACTTCTGCTATACCAATATATTCTTTTACGGTTGTATGATATTGAACTTTATATTCTACCGGATCAGTAGTTTTGGTAATTTCATTTGTTCCTGTTTTGGTTACTTTCGTTTCTGTTGTTTCTCCAGATTGTTTGTAATAAATATATTTAACGACTAACTCTCCTTCAATATATTTTCCAGTTACGTTACCTTCAGATCTTACAAAAACATAACCATCAATGTCTTTTTGACTTGTTGTATAGTCATTACCAACTTTCCCTTCTGTTGGTATGGGATCGGCAATTTCATTTCCAAGAGTATCAAGATATTTTGCAATAACGGTTCCTTTAATGTCTATTTCAGTATCGTGTTCACCGTGTTTTTCTTTACTTTGATTGATATCTGTTGTGATACTTCCATCTACTTTGTTGGTCATCTTAACTTCGGTGTTATCTAAATTTTTGAAAGTAACTTCAATCTCTTTTTTGAATTCTACTTTGTATGCCCCAGCTTTATAAGTATTAATATCTTTTTCTTCTTTCCAAGTAATTGTTTTTGTTGCTGCATCATATGTACCACCATTTAAATTAGATTTAGATTCATCAATTTCATATGGTAGTGTATCTACAACTTTCGTAGTAATATGACCAATGTAATGGTCAATTTGAGCATTATAATTAATTTGATAACTTACTTTTTCATTTGATGAAGTAATTTTTTCTGTTCCTGTCTTTTCAATTTTATCATTGGTAATATCGGATGCTTGTTTATAATAAATGTATTTAACTGTTGTTGTTTTTTCTTGATATGTTGCTTGATAAGAAACGCTTGCTTCACCATCTTCTTCAAATGATTTTTCTGTTTCATTATCTAATAGTTTTACTAATTTATAAGTAATTTCGTCTTTTGTGATTTCTTTTGGTGCTACTGTTTTCTCAGTTGTTTTAATTAAAGCTGTTGTTTCTTTATCTTCTTGTAGTTGTTCTCCCGTTGTTGTTTGATATTTGACAACAATTGTACCTTTTTGAACTTTGGTTTCTTGTTCAGTTTCTTTTTTAATTTCTTGTTTATCTACTGTAATTGTTGTATTAACTTTATTTATGATGGTATCCACATCAGTTGGAACATTTAAATATACTACTGTAATTTGTTTATCAATTTTAATGTTTCCTGAATCAGGATTTTTGTAAGTATCAATATCTTCTACTGATACAGTCCAAGTGATTGTTTTTTCTGTAGCGTTATAATGACCACCATCTAAATTAGATTTAGATGCATCAATTTCATATGGTAATGCGTCAACAATCGTAATGGTTGCTGTACCAATATGATCTTTCAATGTCGCAATATACTTAATATTGTAAGAAAATGGATCAGTAATAGAAGTTGTGACTTCTCCATTAGCGTTTGTTTTTTCTACTTTTGGATTGGTAACTTTTGGCTCATCTTTGGTAACCGTAAATTTAATCTTTGAAGTATTACTGATTACTTCTTTTGTCTCTCCATTCACTTTTACGGTAGATTTAATTACATAATCAAATTCTACGTCTTTTCCAAGACATGATGAATCTGGAGTATATTCTAGAGAACCATCGTCATTTACGGTTAACTTACCACAAGAATTTGCTGTTTTACTTACCTTTATTTCATCAGTTACGGTTGCATTGTCATCTGTTAGACGATTTTTGATGTGATCGTTAGATAAAATGCCTTCTGTTTCTGTAATTTTTTTTGTTTCTCCTAATTTTGCAGTGTAACTATCATCCTCTGTAACAGCGGGGATAGCAACAACTGGTTTAGGGAAAGTTTCTTTTATTTTTAAATCTGGATAAGCTGGGTTACCAGAGGCAGCCGTACCAGTTAAAGTTGCACTTTCATTGGTGTACATTGCGCCATAGTAGTCTTTATCTGCATCTACAGTATATGTTAGTTTGGGATTTGTTCCTACTTTTAATTCACCAATTTCCCAAGTAATTACTTTCTCACCTTTATTGTTTTTTGACACGCTAACGGCATTACCATATTTTTCTTTTAATTTTTCTTCATTTAATTTGAACCCAAGTGGAATAGTATCAGTTACAACAACATTGGTAGCAACGGTTGTAATGGATACTAAAATACTATCAAAATTCTTTTCTAGTTGACTTTTATTTTCTGCTAAGTAGAAGTTAGGATAAGTAGTTTTTCCATTTACTTCTTCAGATGTAGATACTTCTTGTAAGAATTTAGCAGCGGAACTATCTTTTTTAACATCAAATCCTACGGTATAGATGGTTACTCCTTTTTCCTTTAAATTATTAGCTTCTGCTTTTGCTGCTTCTGATGGTTGCATTTTTTTAGTACAGTAGCCCAAAAAATCTTCTTCTACACAAACTTCATTATCATTTTGCATGTTCCCGTAAACTTCTCCATTATAGTTAAACACTGTTGGTATTCCATCACTTAATAAGATAACTGCTTTCTGATTAGCGGTTGATCCTGCTAAAAGTGTATTTGCTCTTTCTAGTCCAGCATCAATGTTTGTTGCTTCACCATCCCATTGAGTAGTTCCTACGGTATCTGGAATATTATCAATCAAACTGGTTACTTCACTTTTTAATGATGATAACGCGGTTGAAGTTGTCTGTCTGTTATGTCTTGAATCAATAACATTTGTTCCGTAAGTTACAATTCCTACTTTTACTATAGGATTTTTTGGATCAGTATTATTTTTCATTAATTTTTCTACTAGTGATTTTGCAGCTTCTTTTGTATCCTTCATTTTTTGATTATTATTCATACTAGTAGAGCGGTCTAATACTAAGACAACATCTACGGTGGTTGACTTTGTAAATTTACTTGCAGAAACATCTAATACAACATCAGCGCTTCTGCCATATGTATCGTCTTTTTTTGAGGCAGTTTTATTTAGACTGATTTTTCCTTCGTCCTTATTATCAAGGGCTTTTACCGCAAAGACACCGGCTGCGGCAACGATAACTAAGGTTATCATACTAAATAAAACGGCTTTAAACTTTTTATTCATTACTTTACCCTCCTTGAAACAATTAATAAATACTTACTTTTATTATTTTTATACTTTGGATGATTACTGCAGGTTTGTAGAATTAAAATATCATCATCACTTTTTAATTCTACTTCGGTATGATACCAGCTTCTTTCTTGTAATTTTCTGATATGTGCATACCATTTTAAACTGCTTTCAAAGTTTAAATTCATGTAAGTAAAATCGGTTGTTTCGATATGTACTGAGAAGATCTCATAATGATAAGTATTATTTTTGGTTTCTAGGGTGAGCATTCGATGTTTTTGAAAGAAAGATTCATCGTAGTATTTTTCTAATTCATTGAATGGGGTTTCACGGATGGTAGAACTATGACCGAAAATGAGAATCTTTCTGCTTGTATCTAGGTTAATGCGATAGTCTGCATAAATGGCTCCTAATGCATCTTTATTTTTTTCGTAATCATGCGTTAAATAATAATCGTTATCCATGGTTTGAACCACAGGATAAGTGAAATCATCGTCGTCAATCGTGATAGTTGCTTTGATATCTTTGTTTTGATATTTTTCTTGTAAGTAAGTTATGGTATCTTCTTTGGCGGCACGAGGTAAATTCATGTTGTTGATGTTATTTTGTCGCACGCTAACATTCATGGTCGACCTTTGTTTTTGATTTTGATAAAAATACTGATAACTTCCTTGAATGGTTATTAAGAAGAAGATAAAAATAAAGATATAAGATTTCTTTTTTGCAACTCTCATGATACTCCTCCTAGAAATTGATAATACTTAAGAACATAAAACCTCCTAAGTTGGCTTAATATGGTAAGAGAATTTTTTCGAATTGTCAACTACTATAACATGATAATTAACGAATTACTCTAGTATTCGATTTAAAGTTTCTTTAAAGTTATCAATATGAGTCGTTTTTGCCTTGTGTTTTAATTGATCTCACTTCCTTTTCATGGCTTTTTTTTCTTTGTTCTTGCGCTTTACTTTTTCAAGGTATGTACTCTAGGTTTGTATTGTTCTTCTCTGCATTTGAATGATTCAAGAGTAATTCTTTGTCCATATCGTTCCCATTACTAATATTGGAAAAAATTTCTTGTTTTATTCAAATATTTCTTTATTAGGATTCTTTTTTACAACAAAATTTTGATTTTGCTATTTTTAGAGGTTAATGCTCCTTTATATTGTATGAATGTTGCTTGGGTTTTAAATCAAAAAAAAGAAACCTAAAAATTAAGTTTCTTTATTCCTTTCTTTTTTATTTACGGTAATCAAGGAAGTTAGAAGTGTATTTAAGTAGCGAAATACCTGAGAATCAGTATCTTTTAACTTTTCTAACACCTCTTTAATTGTTTCCAAACTAATATCCCTCGTATTCTCTTCCTTAAGTTCCTGAAATACCCCCTCCATAGCATCCTCAAGCATTCTCCTATCAATCTTCTCCAAAGTCACAGTCGTATAATTATGCAACTGACTAGAAAAAACTTTCAAACTATCTTCTATAAAGAATTCTCCAAACAAACACCATGAAGAAGGATAATGTGTCTCCATCATATGATTTTTACTTTTAATAACAGAAAAATTCTCATTATATAAAAGAACCCCAACCATGGAATTAGAAGGAATAATATTAATCAGTTTCTTCTTTATTCTCTTATACTTTAATTCATACTCATCTTTCAATACCCCAGGTCCATCAAAATTATAAATCTGTTTAACCTTTCTTAAAAGTGAATTCTCTAACTCCATACAACTAACCATTGCTAAATTTCCCCCTTTAGAATGTCCCACAACATAAACATTATCATCATCTTTATAAATAGCATTCTTAAGATAATCTATCCCCATTTTCTGTGTATTTGTTGGATACTGATAAAACATTCTAGCATTTTCTACCCAAGAAACAAAAGAACGATCACTTCCCCTAAAAGAAATAATTTTATTCTTTCCTAAAACAAAAGTCATCGCACCAAACTGAACAAAATCATCCCTTTTTCCAACAAAATTTTCAATTTTCAAATCTTGATATCTTTTCGACTTTACCATTACTTTTAATAATTGATAAGCTAAACTCCCTGTATTTCCCCCATGCAACCTATCCTTAAACTTAACACTATACTTTACAAACTCCTGTAAATTCTTTTCTTCATCAAATGAATCTAAAGGTAAATAAGAAAGACAAGCAAAAATCAAAAAATCTTGTGAATTCAACTTTACATACTTTACAGTAGTATCTTTATAATAATTTAAATAATCAATAATAGTATACATATCTCTTTCCTCTTTACTATTTTTGTAAAGTAGAATAATACTACTTTACTCTCTATTCATTCTATCACAATTTAAAAAAGAAAAAAAGAAGAAGTTTACAAAAAATTTCCTATCAACTTCTCCACATAACTAAAAACATATTCTTGTAAATAAATACCAACCTCTCGATCATATTCTTCCCCAAGAAGTAAATTATCCGAAATCATTTTAAAAGAAATAACCGGAATATCTCGATGATGAGCAATCGTATAAGTCGAAATACTCTCCATATCTTCACAAAGAATATGATACTTTTCATTCAAAAATAAAACTCTATCTACTTCTTGATTCCATACATCACCACTCCCAATAGTACCACATAAATAATTGGTTTTAGGTGGATTTCCTAATGCCAATGCAAGAAGCTTTTCATCTGAAGAATAAGACAAAAATCGATCAGTCTCTCCACTTAAAAAAGTAAGAAGTTCCCATTTATCTGGATGAACACCACCCAAAGCAGGAGAAAAAGAACTTTTATAAGAATTAATATTAACACAATTCGTCCCAATAACCATATCCGAAACATGTAACTCCTTCGTAGTAGCTCCTGCTATTCCATAATTAATAATTGCTATAGGATGATAATTCTCTATCCCAATAGTAAGAGAAGAACTAGCTTCAATCAAACCAACCTTAGATAAAGAAATAACAACAGGATAATTTCTAATCATCCCTTCATAAAAAAGATACCCTCCTATCTCTCTTTTCACAAGATGATCTATTTTCTTTAACAAACAAGAACATTCTACCTCCATTGCTACTTGCAACAAAAAAGGACTTTTTTCCATAAATTCTTCACCTCACAATAAAATCACTAAAATCATACTATAAAAAAGAAAGAAAAGTCAAGAAAAAAAACAATAGTCTTCTCTAACCATTGTAATTTTTATTTCGAATAAACTCTCTCAATATCTTAGTAATTGCCCTTTTCTCAATCCTTGAAACATAACTCCTACTAATCCCAAGAACAGAAGCAATTTCCTTCTGTGTCTTCTCTTCCTCATGCTCAAGACCATAGCGCATATTAATAATCTTTCTCTCTCTTTTCGATAAAATATTTAAATATTTCCTCAACAACAAAATATTATCTTTCAAATAAATATCTTCTAAATAATCAGGATCCTTAGTCTTTAAAACATCTAAAACAGTAATCTCATTTCCCTCTTTATCATAACTCACCCCATCATAAATACTAACATTTTTTGCATTTTTCTTATTACTCCGAAAATACATCAAAATTTCATTCTCTGCACACTTAGCAGCATAAGTAGTAAGCTTTACTTTCTTTTCAACAGAATAAGTATCTATTCCCTTAATTAAACCAACTGTACCTATTCCAATCAAATCATCAACATCATTACCACTTGTTTCAAACTTTTTAACAATATGCGCTACCAATCTCAAATTATGAAGAATTAATTGATTCCTAGCCTCACTATCTCCTTCTTTCATCTTCTTAATATATTCCTCTTCTTCCTCTTTAGATAACGGATCAGGAAATACTTCATTAGAATAAGAACCCATAAAAAAAGTATGACTAATAATCAAATGAAACAAACTTAAAAACATCAACACACCTCTACTAATTTATACAACAAAAATACTTACTTTAGAACTAAACGAAATATTTTGCCAAAAAAAATGTCAGTATTTTCTACTAACATTATTTTTTACTATCACATTTAGAACATTTAATTCCATCTTTTGTTTCTACTAAAATACTTCCACACTGAGAACATAACTCCCCAGTAGGCTTATCCCAAGTAGCAACCTTACACTTAGGATAATGATTACAACCATAAAATATCTTTCCTCGTCTTGTTACTTTTTCAACAATCATCCCATCACACTCTGGACATTTCATAATTTCCTTAACTTCCTTTTTTTCCTCATTACTCTTAATATATTTACATTCAGGATAATTAGAACACGCAACAAACTTTCCATATCTACTTTGCTTAATAACCAAAGGATTACCACACTGAGGACACATCTCTCCAGTTTCCTCTGGAGCTTTTTTCGCCATTTCTTTAAAAGCAACCTCTACTTTAGGTTCAAAATCATCATAAAAACGCTCTAACAATTTATACCAAACCAAATCTCCTAAAGCAATCTTATCTAAATCATCTTCCATTTCTTTGGTATATTTTACATTAATAATATCTTTAAAAAATTCTTGTAATTTATCCGTGATTTCTATTCCAATATCCGTAGGAATAAATTTCTTATCAACTATTTGAACATAAACTCTTTCCTTTAAAGTATCAATAGTCTTTGCATAAGTAGAAGGCCTACCAATACCAAGTTCTTCCATTTCCTTAATTAAACGACTTTCTGTATATCTAGCAGGTGGCTTAGTCTCATGTTCCGATACATCAATATGATTAGATACAACTTGATTACCAGAAACAAGCTCAGGAAGTATCTTATCATTAGAGTCTTCATAGCAAGAATATACTTTTAAATAACCATCAAACAACAAAATCTGACCACTTGTTTTAAAACGATAATCATGATTAAGCAATGTAACACTAGTAGCCTCCACCTTAGCGTCTTTCATCAATGAAGCAAGAGCCCGATAATAAATTAAATGATATAACTTATACTCATCATTAGATAAATATTCCCTAATATCTTCTGGCTTTCTAAAAATACTAGTAGGTCTAATCGCCTCATGAGCATCTTGAACATTCTCTGTCTTTTTAGATTTTTTTACATATCCAACATAGTTTTCTCCATAAGTATTTTTAATATATCCATAAGTATTTTTTACAAATTCATCACTCATTCGAATAGAATCTGTTCTCATATAAGTAATCAAACCAACCGTTTCATCTTTTAAACTAATTCCTTCATAAAGCTTTTGCGCAATTGACATTGTCTTTTTCGAAGTAAAATTAAGTTTATTAGAAGCCTCTTGTTGAAGCGTAGAAGTAGTAAAAGGAAACTTACTTTTCTTATCCTTCTTTTTCTTGGAAACATCTTCAATAACAAAAGTCTCATCTAACTCTCCAAGAATACGATCAGCATCTTCCTTAGTAGAAATCTCTACTTTCTCATGACAATAACTATCTAACTTTGCATCAAAAGAATCAAAATAAGCATCAATCTCATAATATTTTTCTATATTAAAAGCTTGGATTTCTCTTTCTCGATCGACAATTAATTTTAAAGCAACACTTTGCACACGACCAGCAGATTTTCCTTCTGTCTTAGACTGCATTAATTTACTCAAACGAAATCCAATAATTCTATCCAAAATTCTTCTTGCTTCTTGAGATTTAACCAAATTATCATCTATTTTTCTCGCTTTACGAAAAGAATTTAAAATGACATCTTTGGTAATTTCATTAAAGACAATTCTTTCATAATCATTATTTTTTAATCCAAGAGTATCATATAAATGCCATGAAATAGCCTCTCCTTCCCGATCAGGGTCAGTTGCTAAATAAACAAAATCAGAAGCTTTAACTTCTTTTTTTAACTCAGTAACCAATTTTTTCTTACCCTTAATAATTTTATAATCAGGTTTAAAATGATCATCTAAATCAACACCAAAGCCATATTTACCAGAAGTGGATAAATCTCTAATATGACCAAGTGAAGAAACAACTTTATAATCTTTACCTAAATACTTCTCAATTGTCTTACTTTTACTAGGGGATTCCACAATAACTAACTTTTTTCCCAAAATACATCCCTTTCCTTCCTGATACAATTATATACTAAATAAAATTAATTTTGTCAAGACAATAAAAAAAATACTTATCAATTCCTTCCCTAAAATAAAAAAAGAAAGCAAAAGAATAGTTTTACTTCCAATAAAAACTAAATTTTAATCTTCCCTTTCTTTTCTTTCATAACCAAGTTGTTCTTTCTTCTCCATCATATAAGAAGTAATTATTGACTCTATCTCTGGTAAAGCATTAGGATCAATATTAGATAAATAAACTTTCTCCTTAATCGTATCCAAAATAATATTTCCAAAAATAAGCCCCTTACGAACGGTCAAATCATTAAACATATCAGGTGTTATCGTAACAAAAAAATATCCCCATAATAAACGCTTAGTCGCTATAATAATTCTCTTATTTGTAAGTGCAACAACATTCGTATAAAATATTTCAAAAACATTTGGATTTTTTTGTGCAGGAAAAGCATAAAGAATTTCCTCATCAGGATTCAAATGCTTCTCCACAATTGCACAATGCTTCTCTAAACGAAACGCAATAGTAAGCGGATATTTTCTCTTAAATTCACTTACCATCTCATAACATTTTCCCATCTTATCCTCCTACTCTTGTTTTAAATCAAAATACTTATCATATAACTCTTGTAATTTATCAACAGTAGTTTCTCCCTCAATATAATCAACAGCCTCTTTTCCAGCAAGAACAATAGTAGTAGGAGTTCCCCAATTTCCTTTATTCTTTTTTAAGAAAGTATTAGAACTTTCAAAAGAACTCCATTCTTCTTCTGTAAATGTATCAGTATCTACATAATACATTGGTAAATTTTTAGAAGAAGCAAATTCTTTTGCAACTGGCATAAAATTAGCACAATGAGAGCAACTTTCTCTAGATAAAATAACAACAAAAGATTCATTATTATCAATCTTCTTTTGGTAATCACTATAAGATAATAATTGCAATCCAGCTTCTCCTTCCAAAGTAAGAGGTAATTGATAAGAAGGTTCATCCTTTTGACCTTTCATCAAAAAGCATCCTAAAATAACAACAATAATTAAACCAATAATCAATATCAAATCTGATTTCTTTAATTTTTTACCTTTCTTTTCCTTAGATGAATCATCATCGTTAAAAGAAGTTTCTCCAAAATCCTCTAAATCAGAATCTATATCTACATTTTTTTCTATAACCTCTTCTTCCACTACTTCCTCTATCTTCTTAGTAGTAACTTTTTTCTTAGAAATAGTATTATTACTCTTTTCTGAAGAATTCTTTCCTTCTTTTTTAGAAGTATTTTCTTTCCCCCTAGTTTCTTTCTTTACTTGATTATTCTTTTTCTCTTCACCTTTATTCTCTAAACGAGAAGAATTTTTCTTTGAAGAATCACTCTTTTTTGTCACTTTCTTTTCTTTTTCTTCTTTACTCATCTCAATAAAACTCCTTTCTCATATTAATTATGATACTATTTTTTTTCTTATTTTGCAATTATTTTATCACAATAAAGTCATTAACATAAAATAAAAAGGATCCCATATTTAATATATAATGATCAGACTGTAAAAAATTCAAAAAAAAACTACTCAACATGAGTAGTAATATATTTCTTCGTGGTCGGGAAGACAGGATTTGCCCCTGCGTGCAAGGCAGGTGCTCTCCCAGCTGAGCTATGGCCCCAATTTTTAAATGGTCGGGAAGACAGGATTTGAACCTGCGACCTCTACGTCCCAAGCGTAGCGCTCTACCAAGCTAAGCTACTTCCCGAAAAAAAATATGGTGGAGAATAAGGGATTCGAACCCTTGACCCCTTGCGTGCAAGGCAAGTGCTCTAGCCAGCTGAGCTAATTCCCCATCGACAAGATAAATTATACCAATATCGCAGAGTCATGTCAACACTTTTTCTTATTTTTTCAAAAAAAGTTAGAGAATTATTGTAGAAAAGTACTAAATATGCTATAATATATACCGACAGGAGGAATATAATGGAAATCGCATTATTGATTATTTCAGTATTGTTAATTATAATTGTATTATTACAAAGCAATAAAGCTGAATCTGCTGGACAAATCATTCAAGGTGGAAATTCAGAATTATTTGCCAATAGAAAAGAAAGAGGATTCGAATTATTTATCAGTCGATTAACCATGCTATTAGGTGTTGCTTTCTTTGCATTATCATTATTTATTTCATTAAAATAAATTCTATTAAAAAAAATAGAATTTTTTTATTTTCAAAAAAATCTATTTCTTTTATTTCTTTACTTTACTTTTAGTAATAATAACCCCACTATCTCCTTCAAACTCACGAGATGAAGAATATCCATGAAATAATGCTATCGCCTCTTTAAGTTCTCCAAAAATATAAGTAACAATAATCCCTTTACTTTTTTCACTAAATTCTTCTATTTTCTTTAAATAATCATTCTTAGCAACATAATTAACTATATTAGATAAATAAATCAAATCATAAGAATCTTGAATATTCAAATTAAGTAAATCACTTTCTATATAATTAATCTTAACAGTACTCAAGTTTCTTCTTAATTGATAATACTCATCCACTCCTAAATACTTATTTTGTTTCAAAATATAATCATCATTAATATTTTCAGATGAAAATAAACTAGAATGATAAATATCATACCAATCATTAAATTCAAATAAATAATCCCAAAAATCTTTAACTTCTTCATCCAAATTAGGACTAATTTTTTCAAAATACAAATCATCATAATATTCATCTAAAGTAGTCATAGTAGTACCAAAGAAAAATTGAAGATATTCTTCCCTACTTAACCCTTTAATTGCCCCAATTTTAAATTCTAAAAAATATCTAGGAAAAACACTAATATCAAAGGCATCTATTTTAGAAGGATTAGTAAGCATAGAATTAAGGATTTGATCTCCACTACCAATTACAGATAAAATCTTATCTTTATTCAAAAGTAAATCAAAAATTTCATATAATTTTTCATTGGTCTTTTTATAAATGAACGATTCTTGATGAAAAGTACTATATTTATCTAAATTAGAATAATTACCTCTAATAATTCCTTGAGCAATATCCTTAGCTAACATAAAAATCCCCCCTTATACAGTTTAATATTATAGCATAATTTTACAAAACAAACAAATGGATTATCACTACTTATTATCACTTTTTTGAAAAATAAATCTACTAGATATTCAAATATCTCATTAATTTAAAAGAAAAATAACAAAAAAGATAACAACATCAAAAAATTTCACATATAATAAAATGAATAAAGATAAGGAGGGAAGATATTGGACGGAAGAGATATGTTTTATAACAGTTATGGCTATAGTGGAATGATACCACCAAATCAATCCTTTCAACAACCACAAATAATTCCACCTATGGGAATGAATCAAAATAACTATATGAATAGTCAAGTAAATGATATGAATGAAAGGATTTCAAGATTAGAGCGACAGGTGAAAAGATTAGATCAACGATTAACAAGAATTGAAACTCCTTATACAAACCAAAGTTTTACAAATGAACCAGACAATAATATGTATATGGTATAACAAAAAATACTTAACTAGAATAATTCTTAGGAAAAAGAAAATTCTAAATAAGTATTTTTTTCATATTTCAACTTTAAAATTAAACTTACGATAAATCATTTTTCTAATAAAATCAATAGGAATAACGCTAAAAGAAATCATTAGCATGATAAAGAATTCTCTTGGTAAAAGTCCAGAAGTACGAAATAAATTTCCCCCATAATAAATCATTACTATCTGAACAATAACAATAAATAAAGTAACAGCAATAAACATTCTATTTTTAAAAATATTAGAAAGTATATTCAACCGAACCGTTCTTGCATTAAAGCTATTAAAAATACTAATAAAAATAAATAAGCCAAAGAATGCCGTTAATAAATAGCGATTATCTGCACTTTTTCTAAAGTAATTGGTAATTAATGGTAGTTTAAGAAAAAGAAGACAAAGAATTGAAGAATAAATTCCTGTTACTAAGATTTCATTTAGCATATAATGATTAATAATTTTCTCTTCTCTCTTCTTAGGAGATTCTTCCATATATTCCTTAAGAGGAGGTTCAAAAGAAAAAGCAAGGCCTGCTAAGGTATCCATAACCATATTAATCCAAAGCATTTGGATAACGGTAACAGGAGCACCTATTCCAATAAAAGGACCAACAATAGAAATCGTAACTGCACAAAGATTTACCGTAAGTTGAAAAATAATAAACTTCCGAATACTCTTAAAAATAGTCCTCCCATATAGAATAGAAGAAGCAATAGATGAAATATTATCATTTAAAATAACAATATCCGCTGCTTCCTTAGCAACTTCTGTTCCACTTCCCATAGCAAATCCAACATCAGCACGCTTTAACGCTATCGCATCATTAACCCCATCACCAGTCATTCCTACAACCAAATTCATCCCCTTAGCAATATTGACTAACCTACTCTTATCTTTGGGAAGAGCTCGATATAAAACAGCAAGATGAGGAAGTATTTTTTCTACCTCACTATCTGAAAGAGAAGAAAGCTCATTACTACTAAGAATAACTTTCTCATCATCTAAAATTCCTACTTCCCTAGCAATAGAAGAAGCTGTTCCCAAATTATCTCCTGTAATCATCACCGTCTGTACCCCAGCATGTTGAATCAACCTAACTCCCTCATAAGCCTCTTCTCGAATATCATCTTTAATTAATAAAAAACCAACCAAAATTAAATCGCGAAGTTCAGAAGAAAAATTTTCTCCATAACAAACTGCTAAAACACGAATTCCTTTCTTTGTCAAATCATTGACTTTTTTTAAAATATCTTCTTGCTGAAATAACAATTGCTTAAACCCTTCTTCATTTAAATAGCGATTTGTATATTTTAAAAGTACTTCAGGAGCTCCTTTCACATAACGATATTTCTTTTTATCATCTATTACATCAACATAAGAATACTTTTTTTCACTTGTAAAACGAACTTCTTTTAAAATAGAAACACTACTACGTCTCTTTAAGCGAACGTAATTTAAAATTGCTTGATCTGTAAGATTTCCTCCAATTATCTTATGTTCATCTGCATCATAAGTACTTTCATTATTATAAACTAAACTATCCTTAAAAATCTTTTGATAGCGATTAGATAAAGAAGAAACATCTGCATATTTTTTTCCATTTCCTAGCATAAACTCTACAACTCCTAATTTTCCCTTTGTAATTGTACCAGTCTTGTCCGTAAATAATAAGTTCATACTACCTGCTGTTTCAATACCAACTAATTTTCTAACTAGCACATGACTTTTCAGCATTCTTTTCATATTAGAAGATAAAACCAAATTAACCAGAAGAGGAAGTCCTTCAGGAACACTTACTACAATTACAGTAACACTAAGAGTTAAAGCATGTAAAAGATAGGCAAACATTAAAGGAAAATTTCCTAAAATAGCAAGAATTTTAGAAAGTTGGAAAGAATTTGCTATAACAATTTTACTAAATAAATAACTAATACTTACCAAAAAAGCACCAATATAACCTAAGCGACTAATTTGAATTGCTAATGTATTTAGTCTTTCTTTTAAAGGAGAAGTTCCACTACCACTACCTAATTCTTCAACCATTCTTCCATAATAAGTTTGATTCCCTACTTTATCAATTCTTGCAATTGCATACCCATTATAAACTGTACATCCTCTATAAACAATTTCTTTCTCCTTCTTAACTACACTATTTGCTTCTCCTGAAATCATGGATTCATCTAATTCTACTTCTCCTTTAATAATCAATCCATCTGCTCCAATTTTATCTCCTTGTTCTAAATACAATAAATCACCTACTACTAACTCAGAAGCAAAAATTTCTTTCTTCTTTCCCTCTCTTTTTACCCGACATTTTATTCTTGAAGCTTCCCTCATCATTCGGTCAAATGCCTTAGAAGATCCATATTCACTAATGGTAGAAATCAAAGAAGCAAGTAATATTGCAATAACAATACCAATTGTTTCATACCAATCAAAATCTCGAAAAAGAAAAACAGTCTTAATCCCAAGAGCAATTAACAAAATCTTAATAATTGGATCTCCCAAACTTTCAATAAATAAACTAAAAAAAGTATCCTTCTTTAAAGCAGTTATTTCATTAGTACCATATTTCTTTCTAGATTCTTCTACTTCTCTTTTTCCTAGTCCGTTCATTCCTATCACCTAGTAAACTTTATGAGTCTAACTTTTAATTCATACAAAAGAAGAAATGACAAATTTTTTAAAAGAAAAAAATACTTCAAATGAACTAATATAAAAGTAAAGAATAAAGTAAAGATAGAAAAAAAACATTTTATATAATATAATTTTTTTAGATGAATTTTTAAGGAGAAGAAAAAATGAAAATATTTTTATTTGGTGGAGTTGAAGTAACTCAATCAATCGAAGCAAAGAATAAAATAAATACAATCATTAATCATAATAAACCTATCCTATATATTTCCCTTACAAAAAAGAGACAAAATAATCATTCAAAAGTAAAAATGATTCTTAAAGATATTCCTGTTCTAAAAATAAAAATAATCCATTCTAAAGATGAATTAATAAACTTACCATTAGAAAATTATTCCGCAATATTTCTAGAAAAAGAAAATCCTTCTAAACTATTAAAAGATTTAATGAACGATAATATTGCAAGAAAAATCAACCAATTTATTGAAAATGATGGAATTATTATAAGTGAAAATACAAGTTCAATAGCTCTAGGTCAATGTATAAATATAAACGAAAATCACCAAAAGAGATCTTATTTAATGGGCCTAAATCTCATCAGTAATTTTAGCCTCATTTGTCAATTTCAACAAAAAAAAGATCTAAACAATAAATATCTACTACAATTTTCTAAAAAAGGAATTATCTTTGCGCTTCCTAAAGAAGATATGCTTTACTATGATGAAGGAAAATTTGAAGTATTTGGTAATCAACCATTTTATATTATTGATGATGGCAATATCATTACATACGATAAAAACCAAAATAGAAAGAAAGAATTTTTAGCCATTCAAACGCCTAATGAACTAATGGATTTTATGAATCAAAATATCACCTATGGTTGGGTAGATAACGAAGATAAATTACACTTTAATAACTTAAAACACTTTAGAGAACAATACAAAACTAGTACCTTAGATAAAATTTTAGAATTTGGAATAGGTACTTGTATTGAACAAACCAAAATAATAAAGTCTTTTTTTGATAGGATTGGTTTAGAAAATAAACTTTATTGTTATAGAGGATATGAAAGTGAAAATCATTTTGAAAAAGAAGTAAGAATGCATTGTTTTATCTTATTTAAAGAAAAAAAATAAATGGTATCATTTTGAACATTCCAATCGTCAAAAAAGAGGTATCCACCAATATGATAATATTAATTCAGCTATCAAAAATACAATCAGTAGATTCGAAAAAAATGATATAAGAAAATTAACAGAAATTCCTAAAATTCCTGATCAATTAACTTTTAAAGAATTTAATCAATATGTAAATTCATTTGATTCTCAATAAAAAATTCTCCCCAAAAGGAAGAATTTTTTATTTACTAACTGGTAAAACACTAACTGATCTAGCAATACTAACTAATTCAGAAATCTCTAAAGTATCACTTGTCATATAATAATCAATTCCATTACTATGCCAAGATAAAGATTTATTTCCAATTACACCAATTACATCAGATAGAAAATCAAAGTTTCCACTAACAGGAATAACTTCTAAAGTATCTGCAGTAGATGCTGTTTCTTCTACTAATACAAAAGATTTATCTCCACCAAAGGTTAAAATCAAACGACTACCATCTTTTGTCTTTACTGTATCTTGACCAGTCAAATAAGTATTATCTGGTAAATACATTGGATAAACAATATCATTTATCTTAGCAGTTGTCTTTTCTTTTGTACTATCTTCTGTTGTAGATTGATTAGTATTACTATTATTATTTGTATTATTATTGGTATTATTGTTAGTTGTACCATTATTGTTACTATTCTTATTATTACTATTATTGGTATTATTATTTTCATTTGTATTATTATTCTCACTTGTACTACTATTACTTTGACGATTACTATCTGTATTAGAAGAATTAGACTGATTCTCTTTTTCTTTAGAAGAATTATCTATCTTTGGCACTTCTTTCTTACTATTCATCTTTAAAAGACTACTAAGTTCAAAATAATCTTTAGAAAACCTTTTATTTAACTCTTGCTTACTAAATTTCATTACAATTTGAGCATTATCACTCTTATCCACAACCTCTACTTTGGTAATTTTTCCATTCTTATCTACTAAAACATGTTGCTTAACTAAAGACTTATTATTGGGATAATTTACTGTTGATATAAATAAATAGCCATCCTTCTTTACCTTAAATTCCCTATCTTCATCTGTTTTTAAATCATCTATAATAGAGTTAAGTAAATAAACTTGTGAATTATTATAAGGCCAATCACTTTGAAATTTAAAACTCTTATTTAAAGAAGGGGTTACAACTGATACCCTCAAAAGTTACAATTTACCCGATAATAAAGATGAATCTCTTTATCCTTCGTTAAAGTTATCTTCTCAATTAAAGATCCAAATAAATTTCTATCAAATAAAATTGAATTAGTAAACTTCACTACTTTCTTTTTCCCAAAGTCAGATACTAAATCAGTATTTTTCTGTTCTAGTAAAATAATCTCTTCCTCTAGTTTTTGATTAGTCAAAAGTATTTTTTCTTTTACCCTAATATATTGCTCTCCATCAATAAATCCACTCAATTTATCTTCATAAAGCGTATCTAATTTTTTTAAATTTATTTCTATACTCTTTTTTAAAAAGATACATCTTTTCCTTAGCTTTTCTTGATAACATTCTATATGTTGCTGATAAATATCCTCAATAATCTTATTCATATCTTCTTTTGCTAAAAGTCTTTTTACTTCATCTAATATTACTTTCTCTAATAAATCGTAGCGAATACTATGACTAGTACAAACATGATATTTTCGATATTTTAAGTAATAATTACAATCTCCATAAATATATTTTGAAGATATTTTACGAAAACCTATTCTATGACCACATTCATGACAATAAACAAATCCCTTTAATAATAAATCTTCTCCTCTACCCCTAGTATGTATATTTTTCTTATACATATGGTTAGCAAAATAAAATAATTCATCTTCTATAATTCTAGGGCAACTATTTTCTTTAATAATCCATTCCTCTTGAGGAACATGAATTCTCTTTTTTGATTTATAACTAATCTTCTTACTCCTACCTTGAGTTAAATGACCAATATAAGTAGGATTAGTTAAAATATCTGTAATTGTTCTAGTTGTCCATATCCCAAAAAGTGAAGATTTAATTCCTCGATTCATTCCTTGATGAATACTAGGAATAGATATTTTTTCCTTCGTTAAATGATCAGCAATCTGAGAAATAGATATTCCTGAGGTAAATAATTGAAAAATTTCCCTTACAACATTAGCAGCTTCATCATCAATAACTAACTTATGTTTATCATAAATATCTTTTCGATATCCATATGGAGCATAAGCCCCAACAAACTCACCTTGTTTCTTCTTAATCCATAAACTAGTTCTAATTTTATTAGAGATATCTTTAACATACATATCATTATAAGCACTCTTAAAAAGAAGCATATCATTTTCTTGTTTAAATGTATCAATCTGATCATTTACAGCAACATATCTTACATTATTTTCTGGGAAAAATTTTTCCACGTAATAGCCAAATTCTATATGATCTCTTCCTAACCTAGAAGTATCTTTGGTAATGACCATATTAATTCGCCTTTTCTGAATATCTTCTATTAATCTCTTAAATCCTGCTCGATTAAAAGTTGTTCCACTTACTCCATCATCTATATATTCATCTACAAAAATCAATTTATTTTCTTTAATATAATTCATTAAAAGTGCTCTTTGATTAGTAATAGAACTACTTTCTCCCTTTTTCTCATCTTCACGAGATAGTCTTAAATAGATTCCTACTTTATAATTATTCATTATTAAAATATTGTTCTATTTTTAAAGTAAAATACTGAACTAAAACTTCTCTAACTGTAAGAGAAGATAAATCATAATGATGAACAACTTGATAAGTATTATTTCTCATCATATCCCCCTTTCAAGAAAAATATATGAAAAAGAAAAGAAAGAAATACTTATACATAAAAAAATCACATCTAAATACTTAAATGCAATTTTTTATTATCTTTAAATCTCCTTAGACTTAGAGAAAAATTTTTTCTTTAAAATAAACCTTCCTACTAAATATAATAATCCAACAATAACTATTCCACCTAAAATAAGGACTTTTTTATTATCTGTAATTATAGTACTATTTTCTTCTTTCTTAGAAATCTTAATCAAATACTGATACTCATTATCTCCATGCTTTACTGAAATTGTAATTATATCTCCATCTTTTAAATTATCATTATGATATATATTAATTTTAGTATCCTCATTAGTAGGAACAACATCTATATTTAATTTATCTTCATCCTTAATAGATAATTGATATTCATACTTACTACAATCAAAATTAAACTGATATCCTACTACTTTAATATCTTTAATCACACAAACCTGACTTTTCTTAGTAGCAATAATAGTATAAGTATTTTTATTTCCCTCTTTATCTTCTAAAAGAATAGAAATTTTATTTTCTCCCACTTTTAAATTTTCATTACCAGAAATAGTAACTTTAATATCATCAGAAAGAGCAATTGCTTTTATCCCTAATTTCTTCTCATCATTTAAAAGAATTACTGAATAAGTATTTTTATCTTTCTGAAAATCTAGAGAATATCCATCTACTACTAACTTTTTTAACTTTAATTCATCTTTCTTTTCTTGGTTTGATGAACTTGTTTCTGTATCTGAAGAAGTATTAGAATTCTTTTTTTCTTCATTATTAGATGGATTTTTAATATTATCTTCTTTCTTTTCAAAATTATCTTGTTTCTTTACTGGTCTAGTAATCACAATTTGATATTCACGTTTTTCTCCAGCTTCACTGGTAACAGTAATGACAAAAGTATTTTTGCCTTCTTTTAATTCTTTATTACCTACTCCACTTACTGTTGCTTTTTTATCTGAAGCAACAGCCCCTATTGTAACATTACTACTATCTAATGTTACTTGATAATTTAAAGTATTTTTATTAAAGCTAGGAGTAAGACTTCCCTTATCTAAAGTAATACTAGATAAATCATTATTTGTAGATAAAACTTTAATGTTAAAAGAAACATTCTTACCATTAAACCCATTAAAATTATCTCCATAAAAAGTTGTATTTTCTAAAGAAATTGTTCCTGTACTAGAATTTTGATTTTCCAAAACTTTAATAGATGCTACCCCAAGATTTACCTTTCCTTTTTGGTTAGGAAAAGTATACAATTGAATATTCCCATTATCTCCAGTTCCTTGCCAAACAGAATCTGTAGTAAATTTTACTAACTCTAAATTACTACTTAATCTTAATCTAGTGCCAACAGCCGACAAATCAATATCACTATCAACAACTACATTACAATTTATTGTACTGCCAACAGTACTAGTAGCTGGACACGCTAAAGAAAGAGAAGTATCTGCATAAACAGGAGAAAGAAAAATAAGAAATACAGTAACCAAAAAACATAATCGATATCTCATCATCTTTCTCCCTCCAAACTATCTATTCCGCCTCTTACATATTGATATAATTTAGCAACATCATTTAATTCTAGTTTTGAATCCCTATAAACATCTCCCGCTAAAATAAATTCCTTTTTCATTTCAAATGATCCTCTAATATGTTGATATAACTTAGCAACATCTCCAACATCAACAATACCATTACCAGTAATATCTCCTAAAATAACAGCAGTGTACTCTTTATTTAGCGTATTGTTTTGATTAAAAATACTGATCTTATCTCCTGTTCCTATATAAGGATTTTTACTAGAGATATGGATTTGAAATTTATTTCCTTGATAAATATTATTCTTAAAAACATCTGGTGTATAATTTTCTCCTATCTTTAAATAACTTTCTTCCATTACTTCATAATCATCTAAAGTAATTTCATCTAAAGTAATAGAAATAGGAACTTCTTTCACAAGACCACTCCCATCTAAAGCATAAACCTTTAATATAGTATTTCCCTTCTTTAAAGCAGTAATCCTGTTATCATCTAATTGAATTAAATTAGAATTCTCAACTTCATAGCGAGCTTTCTTATTAGTAGCACTATCAGGTTTAAAAGATAACTCTATTTCTTTATTTTCTCCTACTTCTAATTGAATTTCTTTCTCTACTTCAATATCTGTTAAATATAAATAGCTTATATTCCTTAAACTAGGATAACTATTACTACTTATCTCCCAAATATCATTAAAATCAAAGTTTAAATAAGTATTTTTATCCTTTAATTGATCACTTGTCTTTCCCATAACATTTACTAAAGTAGTAGAATTATTGACATCTTCTGTTAAAGCTTTGCCATAATCTTCTAAATAAAAACTATTTTTAATTCCCATATAAGAAGAAGAACCAATAATATTACCAATATTCTTTCCTAATCCTTTAGAAAAAATATTATAAGTATTTTCTAAAACAGAATTCTCACCTTCGCCTACTAATCCTCCACCAATAAGACTAGAAGAAACATTTCCAAAATTATAACTATTTTGAATCAATCCTTCCTCATTAGAATAATTTCCTAAAATACCAACTAAACCACCTACTATACTTTTTCCTGCTGTAATAGAACCATAATTATAACATTCATTTAATTTAACTCCATATCCTTTATTAACTATACCAGAAGCAACGCCATCATATTCATAATTCGTATTAATAGTAGCATATGTTGCAATTCTATCAAATGAAGTATTATAAGAAGTGCCTATTAAACCGCCAGCATAAGAAGCATTCCCAATAATTTTTACTGACTTTGTGATAATCATATTTTCAATAATAGAATCATAAGCCATCATTGAAAGTAAATTTCCCCATCCTGATTCTTTTACTTCTAAATTAATCTCACTAAAAACAATATTCTTTATTGTAGACTTATTTAAAGAATAAAATAGAGAAGGAATATTACTATTTGCACTAAGTCCCATAATCATATGATTATCTCCATCTAAAGTTCCAGAAAAAGCTTGATAATTAGAAATAACTCCAGCATTCCAATCTTTAACTGAAGAAAAATCTAAATCATTCACTAATTTATAATTAACTTTTAAATAATCTTCATTAGTAAATATCTTTTTAAATTCATCTACATTCCTAATCAAATAAGGATCATTAATTGTCCCATTTCCTCCAGACCATAAATTTTTTAAAGACTTTACTTTTAAAATATCATTATCTACTTCTACTCCATTATATAAGGTTTTTAAAACTAAATTTCCCTGAGGTAAAATACTTTTAATCTTAATAGTAGGCTTTACTTGATAATTTAAATTATAATTTTTAGAAATATCTAAAAGATTAGTAATATCATTACCAGATTCATCAAATAATTGATAATCTATCTTTCCTCCATTAACAACGTTCCTTGTTACACTATAAATTAATAATTCAGAATCATTTATTTCATATTCCTTTTTATCCTTAATCATTGTATCAATCATTAATTCATCTGAAGTAGTAGCCTCTTTAGTATAAGCAAAAATTTTATCAATATAACCATTAGAAGAAGTAATTTTAATTGAAAATTTATCACTATCTAATATAACATCATCCTCTATACTAATACTATTTAAACCAACCTTATCTGTAGTTAAAGAACCTATAAAACGATAATCATCTTTCCCATTACTACTAATATATACTTTATATTCTTTATTACCATTACTAACAGAATAAAAAGATACCCTCTTTAATAATTCTTTCTCTTTATCACTCTTATAATAAGTAATCTGACTTAAACTATCCCCATAAATTTCTTCTTTTTCCTTAGTAATATCATAATTAATATCCCAATTTTTTTTGGATACTCCTGTTATTCCATAACTACCATTTACATTAGAAGTGTAAGCTAAATAAGGATAAGGATAAGAATTCCCCCAAGAATTTTTTAAAATAAATGCTCCTTTTCCTGATACAATATTATCACAATTCGTTAAATCATTAGATGTCGTAGAATCTAGTCGACAATATTGATAAGTATAATTATCATCATAACCAATAATTGCCATAGCATGTCCACCGGCACCAGTTTCATTACATTCCCCATTCTGATTAATAAGAAAATTAGATTTATCTTCATTAACATGAATACAACTTCCTGCAGAATAAGGAGTAGAACCCTTTACTGATATTGCAACAGAGCCATAATTAAAAAGATGATTTTTAATTTCTTTTATCCATGATTCTCTAACATCTTGTGAATTATAATCACTGATTGTACCATAATTGACATAACTATCAACATTATATTCTACATTATCTAAATTAATTACCTCATTAATACTCTTTTTTTCCTTATCATCTATAGAATCATTAAACTTATCTACTGTAACAGGAGAAATTCCATACGATAATAATAAAAACGGCGTATTAAACCTAGCAGCACTACCAGGATAAACTCTTTCTACCATTTGATATGGATTAAATCCTTCTATAATATAATTTTTATGAACACTGGCATAATCTAATTGACGAACAGATATTTTGATGGGATTTTTGCTGTTAGAAATTCCATTTTTTAATAAATAAGTTTCTATAGAACTAGCAGTGGCAAAGGCCCAACAAATTCCCAAGCTGCCTTGATTATCAGGGGGCGTAGAATACCCATCATCATTTAAGTTATAATATTCTGGATAATTTTCTTCTCTTGCCCTAAATAACCTAATTTTAGAAGAATTATCTTTCTTATATTGATAGATAAATTTCTCAGGAATAACTTCATAACGAGCTTGCTCTTCAAAAGATAAATGAGAATACTCTACCCACTCAGGATTTAATACATATTCTCCAAACTGGCTATCACTTTGAAATGCATAAGTTGACTTATCTACTCCAAGATAAATCACTACTAATGCAAAAAATAAAATACTTAAAAAGATTAAACTTAAATTTTTCTTATTCTTAGGGATTTTCATCTATACTCCTCCTATAATATATTTCTAGTATAAATGATTTTTATTAAGATTACAATCCTATTCTTCTACTTTTTGCCAAAGAAAAAGAACCTTTTAAGTTCCTAAAAATTTTTATGTTTCTTTTTCATAATCCACCCAGATTTTGTAAGTACAACAGAATTTTCATCAGAGAAATGATAACCATATTGAGAAACTACATCAATAATCTTTTGAAGATGAGTGTATCCTAATCCATCTAACTTACTCAAAGATATAATATTATACGAAAGTAAATCAGCGACATTATCAATATGATTTCTTTTTAAAGTATTATACAATAGAGTAGATAAATTTAAATTCTCTATTTTTAATTCCTGTAATATTTTTTTTATTTTTCTTTGATTCATCAACAATATCTCTATCTGAATATTTTGAACTCTATCATAAAGAAAGAATTCATCTTCATCCCAAAATCTTTCTCCTTTAGCATGAACAGCATTTTTAATTATCTGAAGATTAGTTTCTTCAATAAATGGTAATTTTTTTAAATCATTAGCAGAATTCAATATCAGTTGACCAACCGTATAAATACCTGCATTTCGTAAAGCTTTCAAAGGATTTAAAGGTAATCCTAAGGTACTAATATCTTGTTCTAAAAAATGTTCAGGTTCCATTAAGATAGAAATATCTTCATCAGGAAATATAAAGCCAACAGCATGAACAGCATTCTTAATCTCATTCCATCTTCCATGATGAATATGTCGAAATTTTACAAATTGCTCCTCATTACATGCCAATAAATCCTCTATTTTTTCTATTCCATTTATTTTCAATTCAAAAATTGTCTTTACAGATAAATTTAATTGTTCAACAGAATCATCCTTCTTACATCTCATAATTACATCCCCCTTTTTTAGCAAATATTATTATACATTAAAAAAAGAAAAGTAAACAGTTAGTTAAATTTAACTTTCCTTTAAATTCTCTTTCATTAAATTCTCTACTTCATGATAAAGTTTTTCGTTTGCCTCCTCTAATGACATGTCTTCTACTTGAAAAGGTTTGCCATAGCGAATCATTAGATTTTTACTTCTAAAGCAATAATCTCCAGTTAGACCAAAAGGAATAATCGTAGCTCCTGTTTTCTTTGCCATAGATACGGTTCCAAATTTAAAAGGAAGTAAAAATTTATCTTTCGTTTTATTTCTTGTTCCTTCGGGAAATAAGCCAATTGCTCCTCCATGATTTAAAACATCTAAAGCCTGATTAACAGCGTCTTTATCCTTAATTTGACGATTCACGGGTATGCAACCAACCAGTTTAAAAAACCAGGCAAGTTTTCCTTCGAAGTATTCTTTTTTTGCCATGTAATGAATTACTCTTTTTGTTGCCATAATGGTAAGGCATTGATCATATACATGTTTGTGATTGCCTACAATTAAAATTGGACCATTTTTAGGAATGACTTCACGATTGATAATTTTAGGATGATAATACAATCGAAATAAAACGCGCATAATCGGAGTTAAAATAATATAACCTATTTCTCCCTTAAATCTTTTTCTTTTCATGATTTTCTTCCCTTCTTTTCCGATTGTTTTCTTCTTGCAAACGCCTGAAATCTACTTTACCAACCATTGTTTTAGGAAGTGACTTTCTAAATTCATACTCATATATTTTAGAATACTTAGGAAGATTTTTTTCTACTAATTTTTTTAATTCTTGAAGTAGGGAGTCATTCTCTTTATAGCCTTTATTTAAAACAATAAAAGCTTTAGGAACTTGCTGTTTATAGGGGTGAGGAATTCCTACTACTGTAGCTTGCATTACTGCAGGATGTGTTTCTAATAATTCTTCAATTTGAACAGGATAAACATTATAGCCAGAACAAATAATTAATCTTTTTAATCTTCCTGTATATTTAATAAAGCCATTTTTATTCATTACCCCTAAATCTCCTGAATGGAGCCAAACATTCCCATCATCATGAATATGTAGAGCAGCATTTGTTTCTTTTTCATTATTATAATAACCTAACATAACATTTGGACCACTAATACAAATTTCTCCTTCTTCTCCATAAGGCATTTCTTTATCTTCTGGAGAAAATATTCCAATATAACAACCAGGAAATGGAACACCAATAGAACCATACTCTAAAATATTTTTAAATCCTAGACAAATGGCTGCTAAACATTCACTCATTCCATAACCTTGAACAATTCTTGTACTAGAACCATGATCACTTAAAAAGGTATTAATTCTTTTCTCAAGACTTAAACTTAAAGTATCTCCTCCGGAAATAATATACTTAATATAATTTAATTTCAATTTATCTGCTCGCTCACTCTTCATCATTGCTTCAAATAAAGTAGGAACGCCAATCACAAATTCAGGACGATACTTCGTTAAAATCTTATCAAATTCATCCGCCTTAAATTGAGGAATTAAAATACATTCAGCCCCTACACAAAGAGGGGTATATACACAAACACCTAAACCAAATCCATGAAAAATTGGCATGATAGATAGACATTTATCTCCTACTTCCAACTCATCAAAAACAATTTGAGATTGTTCTACTAACGTAACAAAGTTACCATTAGATAAAACAATTGCCTTAGGTGTACCAGTAGAACCACCACTATGAAGCATTACTGCAGGTGTATTTTTTTTGCCTACATAATGATAATCATTTTGATAAGTAGAAGCATTTTTCATAAATTCTTCCCAATAAATATATTTGCTATTTTTACGAGGAAGTTCAGTTTTTAATCCAACCGTTAAATTATAACCCAATTTCATAAAAAATGGCATAGAATCACTAGCTCTAACAACAATAACTTTATAAACTTCTGTATCATTTATAATATTCTTTATCTTTTCATAATCAATATCAATAAGAACCATCATCACACTACCAGTTTCATTTAAATCATTCTTAATTTCATTTTCACTAGCAAGAGGATGAACCATATTAGAAATTGCCCCAATTTTATTTAATGCTAAAAAAGAAATAATCCCCTCTGGTGTATTTGGCATACAAATAGTTACTACATCATTTTTCCTTATCCCATAACTTAAAAATGCTTTAGCACACAAATCAATCTTTTTAACTAAATCTGAATAAGTCGTTTTAGTTCCAAAATAATCAAAAGCATTACGATCAGGATAATTCTTCATCCTATTTAAAAAATGTTCATATAAAGAAATATCTGGAACAAATAAATCCATATCTTTCTTATGATAATATTTACTCCAAGGAGCATTAGGTTTCTTTTTAAATCCTAAAAAACGAAAAAATTTCATATCTAAAATACTCAAAAGTCATTCCTTCTTTCCATCTAATTCTTTTTGTAAGAAATCTCTTAATTTATCATTCTCTAATCCTAAATCATCAGCAACATTATAAGGAGGATAAAAAGTTATAGTAATATTCTTCCTTAATAATTTATATGTCCCAGTTATCATAAATGGAACTAATTTAGCATTGGTATCATGTGCCATTTTAACGGCTCCTATCTTAAAAGGTAAAAGTTGCCCTTTAACTTTACTAAAAGTTCCTTCAGGAAAAATGCCAATGACTTGATTTTGAGAAAGTACTTCTTTTGCTTTTATTAAAGCTTCTTTATCATGAATTCTTCTATTTACGGGAATAATTCCCATATTCTTAAAAATCACTTTCTTAGGCCCTTTTAAAAGTTCATCTTTTGCTAAAAAATGAATTGTTCTTTTTGTAGAACTAATTAACAAAAGACAATCAAAATTATTTGTATGATTTCCTGCTAAAACAACACTACCCTCCTTAGGAATATTCTCTAATCCAAGATAAGTAGGTTGATAAAAAAACTTAAACAAAATATTAATTATTGGTCTAACTACTCGATATAAAATAGGCTCCAAACAATCACTTCCTAACATTACTCTTTATTATTAGATAATTATAGACTATCTACTTCAGAAAGTAAATAAAATTAACCAAGAAAAAAGACGTAAAACTTAGTCTACGTCATAGCGACTTAATATTTCAGCAGGTCTTTTTCTAACAGTAAAATAAATAGGAAATAATCCAATAAATAAATTCAATAAATAAGTAATTAAAATAGCAAATAATACAAGAACTGGATTTATTAAAATCATCCTAGATAAAAATTTTACTTTAGACAAGACGGATAAAAAGTATGCCATTAATAATAATCCAGGAATTCCTGCTAAAGTAGTAATTGCAATAATTTCTCCCGAAAACATTAAATAAATATCCAAAACTTTTACTCCAATTGCTCTATATATTCCAATTTCTTTTACCCTAGACAAGAAAGAAGAACGAATCATTAAAAAGATTTCAATAAACGAAATAGCAAGAATAATTCCTGATACAATCAAAGTAGTTTTTCTATTCTCTTTATTTTTTTCTTGATATTCTTTTAAAATTCTATCATAACTACTATAAATATTTACTTTTTTTTCTTGAAAAGTACTTAATACTTTCTTTTCATGATTGGTATAAATAGCTAAATATTTATTCTTTTCTAAATAATTGGATAAAATAGCTTTATCTGTTGTAAAGTAATAAGAATAACCATCTACACTAGTATAATAGCCAACAACAACTCTAGAATCATGTTCAGATATCTTTACTTCTTTATTTAAAGGCATAGAAGATTCTGAATTAATATTTACAATAATTTCATTATCATTAATAGGTGCTCTTCCCTTTTTAATGGTAATTTTATCTTGATATAAAGAGTAAGCAACAAAAGAATTTTCCTTTGTATGATTATCATCAGATTCATTATCATTTTTACTACTATTTACAATAATTGGTACCATCATCTCTTTATTAACATATATATTTGCCCTTACTTGATCAGTAATTCCTACAATCTTAAATTCTCCTAAATGAGGAATACTAACTACTCTTCCTAATAAATCATCTACATCAACAATACCAGCCATCTGATAACTACTAGAACTATCTAATAATCTTGTTGCTACCAATTTATCAATAACAATCTCATGAGAATTAGTAGGCATATCTCCTTTTATGATATCAGATTCTTTAATCATAGAAAGATCAACTAAAGAACCAGATAATGAACCAGCTGGTACATTAAGTGTTTGATAATAATCTTGTGCTAAAAAATTAAAATTTACTTTAGAATTACCAGGAAGAACATATAAAACATCATCAACATCTTGATAAGCCATATAATCTTCATCAGTATTTTTCCCTTTTTCTATAAGCAAATAATGAGGATCTAACTCAATAAAATCTTCTTCATGAAGTTGTAAAGTAGCAGCAATACTACTGGTTGAATACATAATAAACATACCAGCAAGAAAAAAACCAAATAAAAGTAATTTCTTTAAAATAGGATAATCTAACACTTTTAAAAAACCTTTACGAAAAGAAGAAAAAGGATTCATAATAGAAGCATATCTTTTCTTAAATTTTTGATTATCAATCTTAGAAAAATCAAACTGATAATCCTCTAAATGATTTTTCCCTATCTTTTGATAATGATCATCAATAAATTCAATATTAGAAGTATCATCAACAACTTCTACATGAAGAGCATTATTACTTTTAATATAAACATTCCCATTTCGAACAACCATATCTAAAGAAATATGTTCTTGATCATTTCGATAAAGAGAAATACAAGTATCCTCTTCTTGATAAGTATTTTTCTTTTTAAAATCTTTTAAATAAAAACAATTGTCTATCTCATAATCCAAATCATGGTCATAAGTATTTTCTTCATCTGATAATATTTTTCCATCAGCAATACGAATAATTCGATCTGCATAAAATGTTGCTAAATTTTGTTCATGCGTAACTAAAATAACCAATCGATTTTTAGAAATTGCTTTAATAATCTTCATAATCTCTAAAGTATTCTTACTATCCAAATTCCCAGTAGGTTCATCTGCTAAAATAATATTAGGATTTTTAACAATTGCTCTAGCAATTCCTACTCGCTGTCTTTCTCCACCTGAGAGCATTCCAGCAGGTCTTCTTTGATAACGAAGCATGCCAACACAATCTAAAACATACTCAACTCGCCGCTTAATTTCTTCTTTATTTTTAATTCCTAACATTTTTAAAACAATTGCGACATTATCATAAACAGATAAATGATCAATCAATTTATAATCCTGAAATATATATCCTATATATAAATTTCTAATCTTATCTACCTTAGAAGTAAACCGTGTACTAATTTTCTTAGAATCAATAGTAATTGTTCCACTCTTTATCTTATCCAATCCACCAATAGCATTTAAAAGAGTGGTCTTTCCACATCCAGACGGTCCAAGTAAAGCAACTAAACCAGTACGAGGAAGTTCTAATGAAGTATTATCAATAACATGAATTTGATTCTTTTTCCCCCGATGAAAATATTTATTTACCTTCTTCAAACTAAGCATTTTAAACCTCCTCCCTCATCGTTTTCATCGCACTATGACAAAATATCTTACGAGCAAAACGAACACTAATCAAATACGACATTAATACTAAAATAAAATAAAGTAAAAGATAATCAGATAATACTAAATATTTAGATACTGTTGTAAAAATAGAAAGATGAAATAATTGTTTCCAATTTCCATATAACAAGAACAAAAACAAGAAATAAGCAAGATGAAATACCGTAAATAATTCAATCTCTAATAATTGCTTACAATCACTTCTCTTAGCCCCTAAAATACGAATTGTACCAAAATAAATATTTCTAGATTTTAAAATAATTCGAATAACAAAATAAGCAATAAAGAATAAAGTAATAAACAAAGTAACAATAACAATCGTTTGAATAATCTTCATTTCTTCAACCGCACCATCATTCACTAAAGTATCCTTTATTTTTAAAGAAGAAATATTATTTTTTGTAAGTTCTTCTCTAACTATATCAATATTCTTTTCACTATCCACAAAAATACTACTCTGATAGTTTCCTTTATTAAATAAACGGTTATAATTATCTGTACTAATAAATATTGCTCCATTATATTCCTCAAAAGAATAATCCCCTAATAAAGTCTTCATATTATTCTTTTGATAAGTTTTTCCTACTTTTAAAGATAAAGAATCCTGATAATATAATTGATTTACTTCTATTTTTAAAGGATATCCCAAACAAGAATCATTTTTACAAGAAGAATTAAAATCACTAGAAATATAAACATCATCTCCTTGAACCATATCACTAGGAATAATCCGATAATGAACATCATAAGAATTAGAATCATGATATTCATCTAAAAATAAAACCTTAAGTTGACTCATCGACTGATTCATTGAAAATTTTAATTCATCAACCAAATGATTTGTCCCATAAATCTTCCCAATATCATAATAATTTAAATTTTTATCATAAAAAACTCCCGTAATTGTATAAGTTTTACTATCTTCAGAAGTATATTGAGTAGAAAGTGTTACTTTTTTACCAATAATATCTTTCCCAAGATCACTTAAAACATAGTCATTAGGACTTCCTAAAAGTAAAATCTCATCATCCTTAACTGGTAAAGTTCCATACTTTAATTTCTTATTCGAAGAAAAATTTTGAACATCATCAAATACTCCTTGAAAATAGAAAGAATTATCATCATGAAGATAAATCACATTATCCAAATTTAAATCATAAGGAACAACTTTTTTCACGTGAGAAATATTCTTTATTTTCTCATAATCCTCATCAGAAAATACTGACTTATCTTCTTTCTTGATGACCAATCTAGTAGATGAAGTATCTTGAAAATAACTGTTATAACCATTATTCTCTAACAAATAAATTTGTTTTTTAAAGAAAGAATACGCAAGCATGACTGAAGAGACAACAAAAAGATAGACCATCAATACTAAAACAAACTTAGGAAAAATATTAAAAGCATTACGAAACCCTAATTTCATTTTACTAGAAAAACAAAGATTACGTTGTTTTTCATTTTTGGTATAATTCACTTCCTTTGTCTTTTTTAAAACTTTATCCTCTAAAACTTTCCCATCATGCATTTTAATTTTTCTAGTAACATATTTTTCTACTTGTTCATAATTATGTGTAACAATAATCACTAATTTATCTTTTGATATATCATGAAGTAACTGAATAATTTCTAAAGCAGAAGTAGAATCCAAATTACCAGTTGGTTCATCAGCGATTAAAATAGGGGTTTCCTTTGCTAAAGCACGGGCAATCGCTACTCGCTGCTTTTGACCACCAGATAATTTAGAAACTTTCGTATTTTTATAGCAATGAAGTCCAACTTGATCAATTAGTGATAAAACTTTCTGTTTAACTTCCCTACCCTTTTTTCCATTAGTCAACATCACTAATTCAATATTCTGATAAACCGTATAACTATTTACCAAATTAAAATTTTGAAAGATATTACTGATATATTCACGACGATAATTTTCAAAATCAGTTTCTGTATAATGACTGGTTTCCTTACCATCAATATACATCTCCCCTTCTTCATAAGAATCTAGTCCACTAATAACATTTAAAAGTGTCGATTTTCCACTACCAGATTCACCTGTAATGGCAACAAATTCTCCTAAATGAAAACTTAAATTTAACTTCGTAAATCCACTAGCAATAATTCCTTTATTATAATAATACTTTGATACATTTTTTAAAGTGATCATTTTTTCCTCCTCACTAAAATACTTAAAAATAATTTACTTAATTATCTATATTTTCTTTTTGTTTTAACTGATTAATAACAGTAGAAGAAGCAGTAATTTTCATATCAAAATGATATTCTCTATCTAAACTTAATCTCTTCTTCTCTCGAAGTAATTTTTGATAAGATTGTAATTCTAAAATTCCATCTTTAACATAATAATCTAAAAAGTAGTGATGGTCATTATCTCCAGATTCATATAAATAAACCTCATAAACACGAGGATGTTTAATTTCTACTGTAACATCCTTCTTTGTATCATCAATATGATAACTAATATTTGTATTTGCATCTCTTAAAAAACAAAATTCAGTATCTTCATTAACTTGAATTTTCCTTGTTGTAACCTCTAAATCTTCACTTTGATAATTATCTACAACTTCAAAAGAAGTATATGTTAAAAAGCTAATACTAGCACCTACTCCCATAAAAAGAAGACCAATAATAAATAAAATAAACATTCGCTGATAAAGATTCTTTAATTCAAAAATAAAATGATAAATAAACTCTAAAATTAAATAATTTACCAAAAGAGCACCTAAACAAATCATAAAAATACCGAAATAAAGAACCGTATCTTTAAGATAAAATAAACTAGAACATCCTAAAAAAGTAATAAAAACAAAAGTAATTACAAAAGGAATAGCAACAATCCAAAACATAAACTTTAAAAATAAAACCACAATTCTTGCTAGAAAATCAAAAAAATGATATGTACTATGCTTAGGATCTCGAATAATAATTTTATTTTTCTTCTTCTCTACAAAAGTTCTTGTTTCCTCTTTTTCATGAACGCCTTCATCAACAGGAGATTCTATCTTTTTTTCAACAACATTATTATCTTCAATAGTAACAAAATAATCTAAATATCTTATTTTAAAAATATGAATAATTAATACTAAACCAATCCCCAATCCAAAGATAGCATAAATAAGAGAAGATACATTCATCACAATATTTCTTACCGTAAATGGCAATAAATAAATTAAATTAGAAAAAACTCGGGTAATAATTGCTCCCGTAATAAACCATAATAAATAAAGACTAAAAGCAATAAATAGCATTTCTAAAATACACTTTACCTTTTCAATCAATCTCATACTCCAAAACATATTAAACGTTTTTGTCACAAAATCTAAAAATTCTTGATAATATTCTTTCCAACTAAATTTTACTTCTACACCTTTTGCATTACCATTAGAAATTCCATCATCAACAAGTTCTTCTAAACTACAATTTAATATTTTACAAAGATTCATCATCTTGTCCATATCAGGAACTGATGTTCCAGATTCCCATTTAGAAACAGCCTGTCGTGAAACTCCTAACCGATCAGCCAACTGTTCTTGACTAAAATTATTTTTCTTTCTTAAAATGACTAATTTTTCATAAAATTTCATTTTTCTCACCTCTCTACTGCAAATTTTAACATAACTTTCTCCAGTTGCGCCACCAAAAAAAGGTTGCAAAATGTAAAATATCAGTTGCAAAATACATTTAATACTATTAGTATATCATGAAAAAGAAACTTATCTATTTATTTAAAAGAAAATAAAAAAAAAGATCTACTATTTGTAAATCAAATTTGCAACTTTAAAGGGTATCAACATATACACCGTCATCATTTCTTAAAATTACCTGTTCATGATTATTTAGAGTATTTGTAAGTACTATCTTATAATAATCCCCATTTTTATAAGAAACATTAACATTATAAGTATAAGTATCCTCATGATTAATAATTTCCATAACACCTTCTACATAATAACTATTCGCATTCTTAAGACTCTTCTCCATATTTTTAAGTACACTATCTGCATTCTTAATTCCACAACCAGATAATAAGAAAATACTACTAATCAGTACTAACTTTAAAATATTTTTCATATTCACCTCTCTAACTTTCATTAAAATTATATATATTTAAAAAAAAAATTATGAATAAATTAGCTAAAATTGTCAAATAATATTAGTATAAAAAGGAGGCAAAAAATGAATACGTTATATAAAATCACTTTAGTTTTAGCCATTATAGGGTGTGTAAACTGGGGACTTGTTGGAATATTTAACTTTAATTTAGTAGAATTCCTATTTGGAGATGGAACAATTCTAACAAGAGTTGTCTATGTAATCGTAGCAATATCTGGACTTGTTAATATTGGCATTCTAACTAAAGATTTAGATCACTAAAAAGAACTAGACAAACTAATTCTTTTTTTCTTTTACTAAAACATTATTCCTTACTTTAGAAGAATAAACAGTAAGAAGTTTATCATATAATTCAGTATTTTGAAAATCAAATAATAATCGTTCAAAAGGAAAAGAAAATACTTCTTGATTCATTAAATCAGAATTAAAGTCTTTTGCTAATATCTGGTCAATCAAATGAACTTCCTTCAGAAAAACTTCTCTATCCAAAGAATTATCTATCTTTGAAAACTTATCCCAAACCATAGGATAGTTCTCCATCAAATTTTGATAACTAGAATCAAAATATCTTTTAGAAATACACTTTTCTTTTAAAACTTTAGGAAGAGAAATCTCTCTTTTTTTCATTTCATCAAACAAAGATAAAACATCAACTTCTCTCATAAAATATCCATAATAAGACTTTAATACCTTAAAAAGCTTCCCCTTCTCCCTAGAAGATAAAGATTTACTATAAATAACAAAACGAAATATTTTTCCTCTACCTTCATTAGATAATTGAGAGTTTTGTTCAAGAAAAATCAATTGATTATAAAACAGCAAGCTCCTCTTTCGAGATAAACACTTCACTTGATCAATATTATTCTCCAATTCCTCACCAAAATAATCTTTAAAACAAGATAAAAAATATATATCATCATCATAAATTTGAGGATGATCATAAATTTTTAATAAATTATTTTTCTGAAATAAACATCTTAAAAAGTCCTCCATATTATCTAACTCTAAATGAGCAGAAATATTTTTCTTATAACTTTTGTAATACATATGATATAACTTCACTATAGTAGAATTAAAACTTAAAAAATAAAATAAAAAAGAATGTTTTTTGTCTTCTTCCATCGATGAAAGAAGAACCTCAATAGGCATATCATGAAATAAATCATAAAGATGATATACCAAATGTACAGAAAAATCTTCCTTATTCAACCGAATCATAGGACTATCATTTTTAACTAACTGAGCAATAGGTAAAAATTTATCCCAATCATTTTGATAAAAAAAAGTAGGATTTTGTTGGTATAATTCTATTAATTCATTTTGATTAAATTGATGAATTAAATGAGTTTTCTTTAAAAAAGAATATACCATCTCAATATCTAGTCCTGTTTTTTCTTTCTGTAAAATAAATTCTTTAAATTCATCAATATTCTCTTGAATATAAGATAAAGATTTTGGATAAAAATAAAGAACTGCCAAAAGAAATTGTAGATGGGAATTTATCTTAACTGGACAAACAGAAAGATTAAAATACTTATCTAGAATAGAAGTAAGAAAAGAATAATTAATAGAAGATAAATAACAATAAAAATATTGATTTTCTAAACATTCCAAAGAAATTAAATTTTCAGGATAAAGGCAATGATAAAATCTAGAATAGTTAGAATTAAGAATTCGAAATAATTGCGGATATTTCAATTCATCTGTTATCATACAATACCAATAATAAGCACTTAAATAAGTATAGAATGTCTCAACTTCTATTTTCTCATATAAAGAAGAAGAATCTTGTCTAAAAGAATGTTCACTAGATAAAAGACAATAAAAATCAATCAAAGAATAAGAATCTAAAAAATCTTCCAATTTTTTGTTTTTGAAAATAAAATGCCCAATATCTGTAGTAAGTAAAATTTCATTGAAGTATTTTTTCTTCTCCAAAATATGAATTTGAATATCCTCCCGATCAACATAAATGAATTGATAAATTTTACTTTGCAAATCTTTAAGTCCATCTTTATGATAAATTTTTAATAAAGACTCATACAATGGTAAATAATTCATTTTTTGAAAAAGAAAATTTAATTCTTGAAAAATTCTATCCTTATCCATAATATCCCCCATTTGCAAGAAAGTATTATACAATAATAATCTAAAAAGCACAACAAAAAAACTAGAACAGAGTCTAGTTTAATTCATATTAAGCATTCATTTGTTTCATGACTTCATCAGCAAAGTTTTCTTCTTTTTTCTCAATTCCTTCACCAACTTCATAACGAACAAACTTAACAATATTACTATTTTTTGATTCTACATACTTAGAAACTTTCATCTTGTTTTCTTTAATAAATCCTTGATCAACTAAACAAACTTCCTCAAAGAATTTATTCAATCTACCATTCACAATCATTGGTAATTTATTTGGATCTAATCCTTCATTTTCAGCTTGTTCAGTTAAAACAGTTCTTTCCTTTTCAATACGATCTTCTGGGACTTCATCACGATTTAAGTATAAAGGTCTCATTGCAGCAGCTTGCATTGCAATATCTTTTGCAAGTTCTGCATCATTACCCTCTAATACAACAACTGTAACAATCTTTCCACCCATATGTGAATAAGTACCAAAAATTTGACTGTCTTCTTTTTCTAAAACTTCAAAACGACGGAATGATAATTTTTCCCCAATAGTAGCAACCTTTTCAGAAATAATATCTGAAAGTTTTTTTCCATCAGAAACTACTTCTAAAGCTTCTTCTACATTTTTTGGACTATTCTTTAAAACAATATCAGCAATCTCATTAACAAGAGACTTAAATTCTTCATTCTTAGCAACAAAGTCTGTCTCAGAGTTAACTTCTACAATTACTGCCTTATTTCCCTCAATCTTAGCAAAAGCTAAACCTTCAGCAGCTATACGAGAAGCTTTCTTAGCTGCCTTAGAAATTCCTTTTTCTCTTAGCCAATTTATTGCTTCTTCCATATTTCCATTTGTAGCTTCTAATGCCTTTTTACAATCTAGCATACCAGCGCCACTGGTCTCACGCAATTCTTTTACCATGCTTGCACTTACCATAATTATTTTCCTCCTTATTTTAAAGCTTCAATTAATTCATCTTTCTTCATTTTAGAGTAACCAGAAATTTCTTTTTTCTTAGCTAAATCTCTTAATTCAGAAACAGTTAAAATATTCAAATCTAATTTAGATTCTGTAACATCTTCTTTATTTGGCTTTTCTTCTTTTTTTCCTTCTACTTTTCTATCATGTCTTTTTGTATCAAATTTTTTATTTCCTCTATCAGCTTGTCTAGCACTTCTTCTGTTTTCATCTTCAGTAACATAATCAACAATTGCTCCACCTTTTACTTCAACAATTGCATTAGTTAATGCACCAAGTACAACCTTAATTGCTCTTACTGCATCATCATTACCAGGAATAACATAATCAACACTATCAGGATCACAATTTGTATCAATAATTCCAAATACAGGAATACCTAACTTCTTTGCTTCCTTAATTGCATTTTCTTCTTTAATAGAGTCAACAATAATTAAAGCTTGAGGTAATTTAACCATATCACGAATACCACATAAATTTTTATTTAATTTATCATATTCTTTTTTTATTTTAGAAAATTCATTCATGCAAGAAAATAATTCACCTTCATTTTTTATCTGCATTCCTGTAATACTTGTAAGCATTTCATAAAATAAGCTTTCTTCTAAATCTGCTTCAATACTTACAATTCCATTTCCAAGATTAACTTCTTCTAAATTTACTTTCCTTATATATTCACATTGTTCCATTTTTTTATAGCTATTTTGTAAATCTTTTATTTTGCTTACATTATCAAAACTATTTTTTACAACCTCGAATAATGTTTGTTTTAATTCACTATCTCTATTTAATCCATTAATCCATTTTGGATAATTTATTTGTACTCTTTCTATTGAAAATTCATAAAGTAATTGAGAAAATATAGAATTTATGTCATCAATGCTAAGTTCTAAACAATTAACAGGTATTACTGTTGTATGATATTTATTTGACAAATCTTGTGCTAATTCTATACTATATACATCTTTAGGATTTTGGCAATTAAGCAAAATTATAAATGGCTTATTATATTCTTTTAGTTCTTCTATTACTCTATTTTCAGCTTCTAAGTACTCCCCTCTTGGAATATCCGTTATACTTCCATCTGTAGTAACTACTATACCTACAGTTGAATGTTCTGTAATTACTTTTTTAGTTCCAAGTTCAGCTGCTGTTTCAAAAGGCATTTCTTCCTCTGACCATGGAGTTTTTACCATTCTAGGCATATTTTCTTCTAAATATCCTAAAGCTCCCTTAACAATATACCCCACACAATCTACTAATCTAACCTTTAACTTTATATCTTCATCAATTGTAATTTCCACAGCTTCATTTGGAATGAATTTTGGCTCTGTAGTCATTATGGTTTTACCACTCGCACTTTGTGGTAATTCATCTATAGCCCTTTCCTTTTTATAACTATCTTCTATATTAGGTAGGACCAATAATTCCATAAATTTTTTAATAAATGTAGATTTTCCTGTTCTTACTGGTCCAACCACTCCAATATAAATATCACCTTGCGTTCTTTTTGCAATATCTTGATATATTTCATAGTTTTCCATAAAAAAATACCCCCTGTTTATCTTTGTACATCTTTTAATAAAATGTATTCAGAGAGTATTTTTTTATGACTATTTTATTTAATTCTTACAAATAATAAACATTGAGCTGCTGCTGTATCATTTCCCCCTGGTATTCCATTATTCCAACTAGCTTTTGTACAAACAGCATTATACCAACTCCCTGCCATATCTCCGTTTAAAAAAGTATCACTTGTCTGATTTAATTTAGCTAATCCACCAAAATTTTTGTTATCTGTTGCAGGCTTTTTTAAACTTGAGCCATTTGTTATTAAACTTGAACCATTTTCTGTAGTTAACATTGGATTTGCAATTTGTAACCACATCTTGTAACTATCTTTTTTAAAAACATTATTATTATCTGTTCCATTACTATACATTAACAAAAATTGAAAACTATCTCCACCAGTAGTTTCATCTACTTTATATTTTTTATAGTTTGCAGATTTTGTATTATCAGCTATTTCTGCTAAACAACTAAAAGCTCCTATTTTAGTACTTGATTTAAATTCAGTATCTGATAAAAAGAATCCATCAGTTGTACCTTTGTTTGTATTTTGATAAACTAAGCATTTCCAATAATATCCATTTTTGTAATACATTACTTGATGTTCTGCAGTATCTATTGAAATTGCTTTGCTATCTATTTTTCCACCATATAATAAATATTCTGTAAAATTGAAGCTCTTTTCTGCAATATCATTATCTATATCTATAATAATGTCATTTGTTAATTGATATTTTTTATCTGTACCACAAGTATATATTTTTCCATTTTGTTCAAAGCTATTTCCAGTTCCAATCAAACTAAATTCTACTGCATTTGATATTGGTATAACTTCTGTACTTTCAGCAAATCTTCCTGCATATTTTGATGTTTGGTCTGTAGCCGTTGAAGAATATAAACTTTTTAATTGAGTTGTTGTTTGTGTTTGCACTTGATTTCTTTTTAATACAATTGTATATGCACCAAGCATAAACATTAGAAAAAAGAGCATTGATAGCATTACAAATAATGAAATTGCTCCATTTTGATTTTTTATTTTTTGCATTTTGCACCTCATCATTATATATAAATTTTTCTTAATATTTTAATATCTTATATTTATATTATCTAAAAATACTAAGTTTATCAAGGATATTTATATTACATTTTTATTACAAACTTTAT